>Ga0208262_1000036_pt1 | contig 80172 bp, 70 predicted proteins | sample LakWasMet15_LOW5_2_FD_183863 | JGI IMG/M metagenome (GOLD analysis project Ga0208262, IMG submission 183863) | Freshwater sediment methanotrophic microbial communities from Lake Washington under simulated oxygen tension - Sediment Metagenome... | ecosystem: Environmental > Aquatic > Freshwater >... | reverse complement strand
CTGGTTCTTATATCGTAACATACCAAATATGTGAAGTATTAAATCCTAATAACTGTGATACGGCTGTTGTAACTGTATCTGTTAGCGCTTCAACAATTGTGGCGAATGACGATGCTGGAACTCCAATCAACGGTTACGAAGGTGGAACTGCTTTCACAAACGTGCTTGTAAATGATACCTTAAATGGTGTACCTGTTGTACCATCTGAAGTGATTATAACTCAAGTATCTACAACAAATCCTGGTGTGACTTTATCTGGAACTGACGTTATCGTAGCTCCTGGTACTCCAGCTGGATCTTATATCGTAACATATCAAATATGTGAAGTATTAAATCCTAATAACTGTGATACGGCTGTTGTAACGGTGTCTGTTGGTGCTGCTGGAATTGATGCAGTAAACGATACATACAATGTCAATTGTGCTAATATTGGTTTAATTGGAAACCTACTTTCTAATGATTTACTTAATAATGTAGGTGTTTCAATAAATGATGTTAACCTAACAATCTTAAGTGGTTCTTATCCAAATTTAAACATTGATGCGAACGGAAATATCAATCTATTAAGTACCGGTAGTTGTGGTGATTATACATTCACATATAGTATATGTGAGGCATTAAATCCAACAAATTGTGATACTGCAACTATTACTGTTTCAGTTATTGATAATACACAGCCAACATTTAATCAACCAATTCCTGGTAATATTACATTATCATGTGATGCAGTACCTACTGCTAGTGTGTTAACAGCGTCTGATAATTGTTCAACTGCGACAGTAACATTCAATGAAACTATTGAAAATAATGGTTGCCCTGGTAACTATACAATTACTAGAACTTGGACAGCAACAGATGCCTGTCAAAATGCACTTAGCGGTACACAAACGATAACTGTTTTGGATATTACGCCACCAACTTTTAATCAAGTAACACCTGTGGAAGCTTTTGTATCTTGTGATGCCGTTCCAACTGCAGCTACTTTAACAGCATCAGATTCTTGTGGAACTGCGAATGTTGAGATGACTGAAACAACAACACCTGGTATTTGTCCTTCTACTTATACTTTAGTAAGAACTTGGACAGCAACGGATTTATGTGATAATCATGTTTCAGTATCGCAAACAATTCATGTTTCTGATAGTGTTGGACCATTTATAGTTGGAGATTTTGAAACTAAAGTAGATGCTACTTGTGATGCAATTCCTCCTAAACCAGAATTAGAGTTTGGTGATAATTGTTCAACAGTTGGTGAGCCTGTATATACTGAAGAAGTAGGTGAAGTTGTTGCCAATGTTTACACTATAACAAGAACTTGGGTTGTAACTGATGCATGTGGTAATCAATCAACATTTACTCAATATGTTTTTGTAACACAAACTACCGATGTAACTGTAGTGAATGATATCCAAAGATGTAATGATTCAAATGGTGCTCAAGTTGATTTAGAATCACTACTACCTATGTCAAAAGAAAGTGGTACATGGAATTTTGGAAATCTACCTGGTGTAAACGGTACGGTCTTCAGTCCACTAGGAGTTACTGAAGGAACTTATACTGTTAGTTATTTAATTACTGAAGGATCTTGTCCTAGAAGAATTGATATCAATATAAATGTAATATTCTGTGAAGTTTTAGATTGTCAAAATGTAATCGTTCACAATGCTTTCACACCAAATAATGATGCTCTTAATCTTAATGAATATTTCAGTATTGAAAACATTGAGCAAGAATGTCACTTACCAAATAAAGTTGAAATTTTCAACCGTTGGGGTGTTCTAGTATATGAAGCAGAAAACTATGATAATAATACCAAAAAATTCGTTGGTATCTCAGAAGGAAGAGCTACTGTTAACAAATCGGCTGAATTGCCTTCAGGAACTTATTTCTACATTATTAAATATGCAACTGCGGAAGGAAAAACTCTTTCTAAAGACGGCTACTTATACCTATCAAGATAAAAACCAAACCTACTAACACCTGAGGGTTAAACCCCTCAGGTTTAAAAAAGAAAACAAATATGAGAACAAAAATTTTAATATTCGCTTTGATGTTAACGTGTTACTGTGGTTTTGCTCAACAAGATGCTCAGTATACCCAATACATGTACAACACAACTAATATCAATCCTGCTTACGCTGGAACTAGAGGAGTTATGAGTGTTTTTGCACTTCATCGTACACAATGGGTAGGAATGGATGGTGCTCCGGTTACCAACGCCTTTTCTATTAACACACCTTTAAACAATAGCAAGTTAGGTCTTGGTTTGTCGGTTGTAAACGATAGAATTGGACCAACAGTTGAAAATGCAATTTCTGCTGATTTGTCTTATACTATTCCAACATCGGAAACTTTTAGTTTGTCATTTGGTATAAAAGCCACAGCAAATATGTTTAACTTAGATGTGGATAAATTGAATCCAGTAGATGCTAATGACCCGTCGTTGCAAAATCTAGATAATAAGTTTAATCCGAATTTTGGAGCGGGTGTTTATTTGCATTCAGATAAATTTTATTTAGGTTTGTCTGTTCCAAACTTTTTGGAAGACACTAAATACGTTGATAACTCTGTATCCGTTTTCAAAGAAAGAATGAATTTTTATGCCATTGGAGGTTATGTATTTGAATTATCTCCTTCATTGAAATTCAAACCAGCTTTCTTAACAAAAATGGTAACAGGATCGCCTTTACAAGTTGATGTTTCAGGAAATTTTCTTTTCTTTGATAAATTAACGTTGGGTGCGGCTTATCGTTGGGATGCTGCTGTAAGTGCATTGGCTGGTTTTCAAATAACGGATGGTATGTACATTGGATATGGATATGATCTAGAAACTACCAAACTGAAAAATTATAATTCAGGTTCTCACGAAGTCTTTTTAAGATTTGAATTGTTCAAAAGATATAGTAAAATGGTAACACCAAGATTCTTCTAATAACACTACAACTATGAAATCACAAGTAAAAGAATTCAGAAAAAACAATTTTAAAATTGTTACTAAATTTAAAATTATTTATTTAGTGCTATTGGCTATGACTAGTTCCTACTCTCAAACCAATAAAACAAAAAGAGCGGAGAAAGAGTATGACAAATACGCTTACATAGATGCGATAAAAACCTATGAGCGTCTTTATGAAAAAGGATATAAATCTCCTGAAATGCTATTAAACCTAGGAAATGCGTATTACTTCAACGGTGACTTAGAGAAATCTGCCAAATGGTATGGTGAGCTTTATGCAGCTAGCGAAGAGCAAGAACCAGAGTTTTACTATCGCTATTCTCAATCATTGAGAGCCACAAAAGATTATACAAAAGCGGATGCTATGATGGATAAGTTTAATGCTAAAAGTGGTAATGATAGCAGAGCAAAATTATTCGATAAAAAAAGAGATTATTTAGCCGAAATCAAGAAAAATTCGGGTCGTTATAAAATTGAAAACGCTGGAATAAATTCTAAATATTCCGATTATGGAACCGCTTTTTATGGTGATAAAGTTGTCTTTTCATCTGCAAGAGATACAGGAAATTTTTCTAAAAGAATCCACACTTGGACAGGTGAGTATTTTACAAACCTTTACAGCACAAACATGAGTACCGACGGTTCTCTTGGGGGAGTTAATAAATATGGAAAAAGTTTAAATACCAAATTCCATGAGTCAACTACAGCTTTTTCAAAAGATGGAAAAACAGTTTATTTTACAAGAAATAATTACAATAATGGTAAAAAAGGTGGCGATGCAAATAAAGTAACGCTGTTAAAAATTTACAGAGCAACACAACTAATTGCAAAAGACACTACTTGGACAAACATCACGGAACTTCCTTTTAATAGCGACAGTTATCAAGTGGCGAATCCAGCATTAAGTAATGACGGTAAAACACTATACTTTGCTTCTGACATGCCTGGTTCATTGGGATTATCGGATATCTTTAAAGTAGAAGTTAAAGATGACGGAAGTTTTGGTACACCCGTAAATCTTGGTCCAGAAATTAATACACCTGGAAGAGAGACTTTCCCTTTTATTTCTGGAAAGAATGAATTGTACTTTACCTCTGATGGTCACCCAGGATTGGGAGGTTTAGATATTTTTATTACTAGAATTCCAAAAGATGGTGAGCCATTTAAAGAAGTTTTAAATGTTGGAGAGCCAGCAAATACTCCAAAAGACGATTTTGCTATGATTATCAATACAGATACTAAAAGAGGTTTCTTGAGTTCTAACAGAGATGGAGGCGAAGGAAACGATGATATTTATAAGTTTCTTGAAACAAAAGAAATTGAGTTTACTTGTGAGCAACTTTTAGTAGGTATCGTTACCGATATTGAAACCAAAGCTATTTTGCCAAATACTAAACTTTCATTATATGATGAAAAGTTTACTAAAATAAAAGAAACAACATCGGATGCCGAAGGGAAATATGATTTTGGTCCAGTTGACTGTGGTAAAAAATACTATGTAAGAGCTGAATTGGATTTATATCTTACTAAAGAAGTTCCTGTTACAATAGCAAAAGAAGATGGTAAAACGGAATTGCCAATTGAATTGCAAACCTCAGTTCGAAAAGCAGTTGTGGGTGACGATTTAGGCAAATTACTAGATTTGAAGATTATCTATTTTGACCTTGACAAATGGAATATCCGAGCTGATGCTACTTTAGAATTAGTAAAAGTATTAGCTGTATTGGAACAACATCCGTCACTAAAAATCGACATTAGATCTCATACTGACTGTCGTGCAACAGCTGCCTATAACGAAAAACTATCCGACAGAAGAGCCAAATCAACAATGGAATGGTTAATCAAAAGCGGAATTAGTAGAGATAGATTAACATCTAAAGGATATGGTGAATCACAACTTGTGAACAAGTGTGCCGATGGTGTTGATTGTACTCCGGAAGAACATCAAGCTAATAGACGAAGTGAGTTTATTATAACTAAAATGTAAGGTGATTTTAATTGATTATAATTTTTTTTGAAAGGGAATCTAATTTAGATTCCCTTTTTTGTGTTTAATAGCAAAATTAGAAAACCGCTGTTGTTGGAGTTTTTTTTATTGTATTGCTTTAATAAATTGTTTCATTTCGTCCATTTTACCCACTGTAATCCTTGTCCACTTACCTTGCTCTTCATATATTCTTCCGCCTTCAATAGTATTGTTTTCTAATTGCTTGAAATAGTCCTTGTTGTAGTTGGAAAGTGAAAAATAGATAAAATTTGTATTAGAAGAAATGCACTCACAATTTAATTTTTCGAGTTCGCTGATAGTATATTGTCTTACATTTTCATTTAGCAAGTAACAATTTGAAACAAATTTATCATCTTTCAACGAAGCTATAGCAGCAAGTTTTGATAATACACTAACGCTATTATTTGTATTGGATTGCAAATTTGCCAAATTATCAATTATTGTTTTGTTTGCAATCGCATACCCAATACGTGCTCCAGCCAAACCATAAATTTTGGAAAATGTTTTGGAGATAATAATATTAGGATGAGAATCGATAAGATTACTGAGCGATTGCTGTTTAGTAAAGTCCAAATATGCCTCATCAATTAATACAATTGTATTTTGTGCAATCTTGGTTACAAATTCTACCAAGGCTTCTCTTTCACAAATTGTTCCTGTAGGGTTATTTGGATTACAGATATAAACAAGTTTTGTATCTTGGTTTACAACGTCCAACATAGCTTGCAAATTAATTTTCTTGTCGGTTGTAAGTGGTACTTTGCTTTTCGTTAAACCTAAATTATCTAATGTAACAGTCCAATAATCATAGCTGGGGTCTGCGATTACATAATTTCCTTTGTTTAGTGATACAAATTTTGCAACCAAATCCAAAATTTCAGTGGAGCCTGCTCCCAATAGAATATTTTCGTCTTTAACATTATTTTTTTTTGCAAGGTCAGAAATCAGTTGTGTAGCAACATCCCAATTATATCGGTTACTAATATTCGCATTGTCTACAAATGCTTTCCTTGCTAATAGAGATGGACCATAGGGGTTTTCATTTGAGCGTAAAAAAATTAAGTCATTATGATTTTCTAAATTGTCAATAAAACCTTCTGACATAACAGGAGATGCATAAGATTTTACATTTGCCAATCCAATGCCTGCAATTCCTAATCCAATTTGTTTTAACCAAAGTCTTCTATTTGTTTCCATGTTATGATTTTAATTATTCGACTATCATCAAGGTTATTTGTTACAAAACGATATTTTAAAATTGCCACCAACTCATAAATAGGCTTAAAGTATTATTCCTTTTAGTTTGAGATTTGACTCCAACAAAAAAAGCCATTTGCTTTAACAAATGGCTTTTTTAGTCAAAAATCGAACTAACTATAAACAAACTATTTTTTCATAAACATATTCGTGTAATATTTTTTTCCTGTTATTGGATCTACAGTAACTGATATTCCAAAGTGAGTATAATCACCTAATAAATTAGCTTTGTGTCCTGGACTGTTTTCCCATGCTTGCATAGCAGCTTCTGGAGTAGGATAATTATAAGCGATGTTCTCACCTACTCTTACGGCACCCAAAACATGAATAATGTTGTTAGATCTTTGTTCAAAGTAATCATGGTTTACCACATTGTTATCAATCATGTATTCATTATGCTCTTGCGATTTATATGAAATATGATTTACAACTTCCAATGCATTTAATCCTTGGCTTACACGATAATCATTGATTAGTGTAACTAACTTTGCTTCTGTATCATTATAGTCGTAGGTTACTATAACTTTACTGTCAGCTTTAACATCTTCCGAAGAATCAGAAGAACAGGATACCATTGTGAACACGATTGCTAACGGCAACAATGCTCTAAACATTTTTGCTTTCATAGTAGTAGGTTAAGTTTTAAAGTAGATTGTGGGGCAAACTTCTTTAGGTTATTTTGACAGAACGTATTGTGTTATTTTCTTTGTCAAACATAATCAAAACATCGATTAAATACCAAATAAAATCGATGAAATACATCTTTTTATATTTTATGTAGTAAATATTCTTACTAAATATATAAAACTTAAATAAGTATTACTGGGGACACATAGCTATGATTTTATCAAAAAAAATGAAAATCTATAATAATTTAAAAAAACATGTTGCAATGTATTTGATGAAAATAAAAAAAGCCACCCGTTTTAGCGGATGGCTCTTTTACTGTCAAAATCAAACTTACTATAAACAAACTATTTTTTCATAAACATATTAGTATAGTATTTCTTTCCTGTTACTGGATCTACAGTAACTGATATTCCAAAGTGAGTATAATCACCTAATAAATTAGCTTTGTGTCCTGGACTGTTCTCCCATGCTTGCATTGCAGCTTCTGGTGTTGGATAATTATAAGCGATGTTCTCACCTACTCTTACGGCACCCAAAACATGGATAATGTTATTAGATCTTTGTTCAAAGTAATCATGGTTTACCACATTGTTATCAATCATATATTCATTATGCTCTTGCGATTTATATGAAATATGATTAACAACTTCAAGTGAGTTTAAGCCTTGGCTTACACGATAGTCATTGATTAGGGTAACTAACTTTGCTTCTGTATCATTATAGTCGTAGGTTACTATAACTTTATTGTCAGTTTTAAGATCTTCTGAAGAGTCAGAAGAACAAGATACCATAGTGAACACGATTGCTAACGGCAACAATGCTCTTAACATTTTTGCTTTCATAGTAGTAGATTAAGTTTTAAAGTAGATTGTGGGGCAAACTTCTTTAGGTTATTTTTTTGACAGAACGTATTGTGTTATTTTCTTATGACAATGATACTACGAATATCGTTTAAGTGCCAAATAAAATCGATGAAATACATATTTTTAACATTACTAAAAGTAATTTTCTTACTTAATTACCGTTCGTCGATATTTTTTTAATGGGTTCAAAACAAAAAAACCATCCGAAATTTCGAATGGTTTATATAAAAGGATATATATGGAGTCTTATTTAAGGAGATAATCTATCAATTTTCCAAGAATAGTCTTTCTGAAGTTGGTATCTAATTCTATCGTGAAGCCTATTAGGTCGGCCTTGCCAAAACTCTACTTCTATTGGTCTTACTAAAAATCCTCCCCAATGTTGCGGTCTTGGGATTTCTTTTCCTTGGAATTGGTTTTCTAATGCTTTCAAATTATCTTCTAAATAATCCCTTGAAGGAATCACTTCGCTTTGGGGAGAAACAATTGCACCAAGCTTACTTCCGTCAGGTCGACTATCGAAATAATTATCCGAGACAACTTCTAAAGTTTTTTCTGCAATACCTTTAATAATTACTTGTCGTTCCATTGCATGCCAAAAAAAAGACAAACAAATATTGGGATTGTTAGCAATGGCTTTCCCTTTTTCGGAGTTATAATTTGTATAAAAAATAAATCCTTCTTCGTTGAATTTTTTTAATAGCACTACTCTAGCTTTTGGAAAACCATCCAAACCAATCGTAGAAACGGTCATAGCATTAACTTCATCAGTGCTACCATGCTCTTCCGTTTCATAAAACCATTTATGAAAAAGATTGATAGGATCTTCGGGAATGTTGGTTTCCAGAAGTTCACTTTTCTCATACGACTTTCTATAATTACTAAGGTCTTTCATTTTATCAGATACTGAAATACAAAGTTACTGTGTTTTTTATTTTAAATGATGCTAATCAAATTCAAATGTTTTCCCATCATCGGCAAGAAGTACATTTGAAAAAATGGTTTCCGCTTCTTCTTTAAATAGTTCAATATTTTCATAACGCGTACTATAATGTCCCAACACCAATTGTTTTACATTCGCCTTGAGCGCAATAGTAGCAGCTTCTTTGGCCGTGCTATGCATAGTTTTCAAAGCTTTATCTGCTTCCGATTCTAAAAAAGTAGTTTCATGATACAACACATCTACATTTTGAATTAGCGGCACTATACTTTCATCATACATCGTATCGCTACAAAATGCATAACTCTTGGCCGGAATTGGATCAAAAGTAAGTTCGTCATTTGGGATTATAGTTCCGTCATCAAGTGTAATGTCTTTCCCGTTTTTAATTTTTTGAAAATAACAGGTTTCTATATTATGATGTTGAACTGCATCTATATTCAATTTTCGGTCACCCACTTTTTCCTGAAAAAGATAACCATTTGTATAAACTCTATGTTTTAAAGGAATTGTTTTTACAAGAACCTTCTCGTCTTCATAGACAACTTCACTTACCGTTGAAGTCAATTCATGGAAATAAAGATTGTATCCTGTGAAAGAATTAGATAAACGCAATTGCAATAAGATAATTTCCTTAATTCCTTTGGGACCATAAACATGTAAATCCGTTTGGCGATTGAGGAGCATAAAAGTAGAAATCAATCCCACCAAACCATACATATGATCCCCATGAAGATGCGAAATAAAAATGTGGTTTATTTTGGAGAACTTAATTTTATTTTTTCGCAACTGCACCTGCGTTCCTTCACCACAGTCTATTAGGAACAAACGGCTCCTTATTTCTAGAAGTTGCGAAGTTGGATTGGTAATAGTTCTTGGTGTGGCTGCATAACAACCGAGTATGGTTAAATTCATTTCTAAAATCCTAAATCGCGTTCTATCTCTTCCATTTCAATGATATCGTGTGCTTCCAATAATGTTGGCACAACCGTTACTGAAACTGGAACTGCGTTAAAATCTATATTATCTGTTACCAAGACCAACGATTTCTTTGCTTTCTTATGAAGTTTGGCCAAATCAACAAACGATTTAATGTCCTGCATCGCTATCTCTTTATCATGCGATAAGTCTAAAATTAAGTTTTTCGATTTAAAACTATTGTATTCATGCACAATCTTAGATTGAAAATCAGCGGTGTTGCCTTGTGTATTTCTTATTATAGTAGTATGTCCCTTTTGTTCTACTTTCATTTTTTTAATTTTTTGGGTAACTAAATTGCTTAATGGCTAAGTTACTACCTTTTTTTGAATCGATAAAAGAAAAGAAATTATCTTATTAACCATTGTTTTCACCCAATTTTGATGGATTTTGAAGATTTTGGCAATCCAAAGGATGTCGTTCATGGATAGTATAAAACACTTGGTCGGATAAAGGGCCTTTTTTACGTCAAATCCTAGACGAATGACACAAAAATTCGTCGAAAACCCTTGATTTCATTGATTTTGTGCTTTTAACGAGTTTTGAAACAGTTCATCGAAATTATTTGTCGTGGGTATATAGTCGCCGTACGTTTGTCATGTAATAACAACGAAAAAACTAGAAACCATGACAATAACAAATAACCCAAACGCAACTCAAAAAGTATCTAACACTAGATTTCTAATTGCTTTTGTATTATTGTTATTAGCTTCTACTGGAGTATTTGGTCAAACTACAAATACTACTACTGTTACTGTTGCTACTACAACTGAAGTTACTGTTTCAACTGAAACTGCTGTTGCTTCAACTTCAATGGATTTCGCTTTATGGTTTATGGGAAACAAACAAGCTACTTCAACTAGCTCAAACGTTACTGGAAAAAAATCTTTTATTACTGCTGGAATGTCATCAAACAAAGTAATGATCAAAACTTTCTTAAAAAGAGTAATCAATCAAGAAAGCAACGTTGCTTAATTAATTTAAAGTTTAGGTTTATAATAAATATAATTTGGTTAGTTTAGATTAAAAAAGCCCTTCAAAAGAGGGCTTTTTTTTATGATAAAATGGAGTTGGTTGTTACTGAATTTTAGAAGCCAATAAATAAATTACCGCCATTCGAATGGCAACACCATTTTCAACCTGATCCAATATTACGGATTGCTCCGAATCGGCAACATCTGAAGTTATTTCCACACCTCTATTAATAGGTCCCGGGTGCATGATAACAATTTCTTTGTTCAAAGAATTGAGCAACGCTTTATCAACGCCATACTGTTGCGCATATTCTCTTGTAGATGGAAAGTAATTCACATCCATACGCTCATTTTGAACGCGTAACATATTGGCAACATCACACCATTCCAAAGCTTTTCTAAGATTTGGTTCAACTGTGACACCCAGACTTTCAATGTATTTTGGAATCAATGTCTTTGGACCACACACTTTGACTTCTGCTCCTTGCATTTGAAGCGCATAAATATTAGATAGAGCCACTCTCGAATGAAGAATATCACCCACAATAACTACTTTCTTTCCTGCCACTTCTCCCAATCTTTCTCTTATGGAATAACTATCCAACAAACCTTGCGTTGGATGTTCGTGAGCACCATCGCCTGCATTGATGATAGAAGCTTTTACATTTTGCGATAGAAAATACGCCGCACCAGGATTGGCATGACGCATCACCACCATATCTACTTTCATCGAAAGGATGTTGTTTACAGTATCTATTAAGGTTTCACCTTTTTTAACCGAAGATTGTGCCGTAGAAAAACTAATGACATCTGCCGAAAGGCGCTTTTGTGCCAACTCAAAAGAGAGTTTGGTTCGGGTGCTATTTTCAAAAAAGATATTGGCAATCGTAATATCTCGCAAAGAAGGGACTTTTTTAATCGGTCGATTAATGACTTCTTTGAAATGGTCTGCCGTTTCAAATATCAAATCGATATCTTGTTTGTTCAGATATTTTATGCCTAATAAATGGTTGACTGATAGTTCGGACATTGTGTTAGTTGTTGTGTTGTTATTTGTCGGTTAGTATCATTCTTTATTCAATTTCTAATTTAAATACACTGCGTCTTCTCCATCTTTTTCTTTCCAGCATACTTTCACTTTTTCATCATTAAACGCATCTACCTGACGACCACGATAATCGGGTTGTATTGGTAAATGACGGCTGAATCTTCTATCTATAAGTACTAAAAGCTCAATTTCTGAAGGTCTTCCAAAAGATTGAACAGCGGTTAATGCCGCATTAATACTTCTTCCAGTGTATAATACATCATCAATAAAAACTACTTTTTTATTTTCTACAAGAAAATCGATTTGGGTTTTGTTGGCTTCCAATTGTTTTTCGCGGCTACGGAAATCATCTCTAAAGAACGTAATGTCTAAAAAGCCAAGTTGGATATTGTTGATATTGTATTCTTTTTCTAAAAGGTCTTTGAGTCGTTCCGCCAAAAAAGTACCACGGGGTTGAATGCCAATTAAAACAGTACTGGAAAAATCGAGGTGATTTTCGATTAACTGACAAGCCAAACGATTGAGGATGATATTGACTTCTTTGGAAGTGAGCAATACTTTCTGACTCATGATAGTGTTGTTTGGGTTGTAAAAGTAGTATTTTTTATTGAGTGTGGAAAATGATGTTGGAAATTATGTTAATATGTACCCATATAAACCAAAAACGCCCAAGATTTCACTTGGGCGTTTTCTATATTAGTTATACATCTTCGTTCTCAATTCCTGCACTTTTTCATCGTCAAGATATTCGTCAAATGTCATGTAGCGATCAATAACTCCTTTTGGTGTTAGCTCCACTACTCTATTTCCAACCGTTTGCGCAAACTCATGATCATGGGTGGTGAAAATCACAGAACCTTTATAGTTTTTCAACGAATTATTAAATGCTGTAATAGATTCCAAATCCAAATGATTCGTAGGTTCGTCCAACATTAAAATATTAGCGCGTTCCATCATCATTCGGGACAACATGCAACGCACTTTTTCCCCACCAGATAAAACTCTGCATGTTTTCAACGCTTCTTCTCCAGAGAAAATCATTTTCCCCAAAAACCCACGAATAAAAACTTCTTCGCGTTCTTCTTCGGTTTTTGCCCATTGGCGTAACCAATCTACCAAAGAATAATCATTTTCAAAATAAGAATGATTATCACCAGGTAAATACGCTTGATTGGTGGTAATTCCCCAATCAAAACTTCCAGAATCAGGTTTTTGATTACCGTTTAATATTTCATAAAATGCTGTGGTAGCACGAGAATCTTTTGAGAATAAAACAATCTTATCGCCTTTAGCCATGTTCAAATCGGCATTAGTAAACAAGATATCACCATCAATCGAAGCGCTAAGGTTTTGTACATTCAGAATTTGGTCACCTGCTTCACGTTCCTGATCAAAAATTATCGCAGGATAACGACGTGATGATGGTTTGATTTCGGAAATGTTCAATTTGCTAATCATCTTTTTACGAGAAGTCGCCTGTTTTGATTTAGCAACGTTAGCACTAAAACGACGAATGAATTCTTCCAATTCCGCTTTCTTTTCTTCGGCTTTTTTGTTTTGTTGCGCACGTTGTTTTGCCGCTAATTGACTCGATTCATACCAAAAAGTATAATTCCCAGAATAGTGATTTATTTTACTAAAATCAATATCCGAAATATGTGTACAAACCGCATCCAAAAAGTGTCTGTCGTGCGAAACTACAATAACCGTATTTTCATAATTGGCTAGGAAATTCTCTAACCATGCAATGGTTTCAAAATCCAAGTCGTTGGTAGGCTCATCCATAATCAACACATCAGGATTTCCAAAAAGTGCTTGCGCCAAAAGCACACGAACTTTTAGTTTTCCATCCAAATCACCCATCAACGTATAATGATTGTCTTCGGTAATACCCAAATTGGACAACATAGAAGCAGCATCCGAATCGGCATTCCAACCATTCATTTCTTCAAATTGCACTTGCAACTCTCCTATTCTATCGGCATTGGCATCGTTATAATCCAAATACAATTCGTCCATTTCTTTCTTAACCGCAAACAAAACTTTGTTTCCCATCATCACAGTTTCCAGAACGGTATGCTCATCAAACATGTTGTGATTTTGGTTCAAAACCGACATTCTTTTTCCCGGTTCCAAATGAATATGTCCCGATGTTGGTTCAATATCGCCAGCAATTATTTTAAGAAACGTAGATTTTCCGGCACCGTTAGCACCAATAACACCATAGATATTTCCGTGTGTAAACGTGGTGTTTACTTCGTCAAATAATATTCTTTTACCAAACTGAACGGATAAATTATTTACTGTTAACATGAACTATTTTTAATTAAATTTGGTGCAAAAGTAAACATTAGTGTTCAGTTTTTAATGCTGAAATTTGGTTTATTTCTATTTTTAAATCTCAATAAACTAAATGTCATTTCCCTATCAATTTGAATTCTTCGGAAGCAAAGTATACTATCACTTTATATTTGAAACATTGGCGTTCTTTATTGGCGTTCGTTTGTACTATTATTTAAAGAAAAGCAACAACAATTTAATCAGCGACATCAATAGACTTTGGATTTTACTCGGTGCTATGATTGGCGCGTTGATAGGTTCGAGAGTTATTGCGATGTTAGAAGTTCCTTCAGAAATACCCAATCAAACCTGGATGATTTTTTATCAGAATAAAACGGTTGCCGGTGGATTTCTTGGCGGTTTGTTTGGCGTTGAACTCATTAAAAAATGTATTGGCGTAAAAATAGCTTCAGGTGATATTTATGTAATTCCAATAATTGTGGCACTTTTTGTTGGAAGAATTGGTTGCTTCTCCATGGGAATTGCCGAACCTACTTATGGAAATGAAACTACTTTTTTCACAGGAATGAATTTGGGAGATGGCTTGTATCGACATCCTGTAGCGTTATACGAAATGATTTATATGGTATTCCTTTTTATCTTTTTTATAAAAATTAAAAATTGGAATTTGGTAAATGGCGACAGATTCAAACTCTTTATGGTGCTCTATTTTTTATATCGATTCGCCGTTGAATTTATAAAACCTTACCATCCGTTGTTTTTAAATTTGAGTAGCATTCAATGGAGTGCTTTGTTTATATTTGTTTATTATTGGAAGTTTCTGATAAGGATTTTTAAAACCATTCGTTAATGAAAACACGAGATTACACTTACTACGATTATACGAAAAGCTTGTGCCCGGAATGTTTGCACACTATTGATGCCAAAATTGTATTTCAAGACGATAAGGTTTTTATGCTCAAACATTGTAAAACCCACGGTGATTCTAAAGTGATGATTGCCGATGATGTGGAATATTACAAGCAGATAAGAAATTACAACAAGCAATCGGAAATGCCTTTGAAGTTCAATACCAAAGTGCATTATGGTTGCCCTTATGATTGTGGATTGTGTACCGATCATGAGCAACATTCTTGTTTGTCGATTATTGAAGTTACGGACAGATGTAATTTATCCTGTCCGACGTGTTACGCAAGTTCGGGACCAAATTATGGAAGACACCGAACATTGGAAGAAATTGAAAAAATGTTTGATGTGATTGTTGCCAACGAAGGCGAACCCGATGTGGTTCAAATTTCCGGTGGCGAACCCACAGTGCATCCCGATTTTTTTAAAATTTTGGATATTGCCAAAAGCAAACCCATTAAGCATTTGATGCTAAACACTAATGGAATCCGAATTGCCAAAGACGAAAAATTTGCCGAAAAACTTGCTTCCTACATGCCCGATTTTGAAATCTATTTGCAATTTGACAGTTTTAAATCGGAGGTTTTAGAAAAATTACGTGGCGAAGATTTGACTTCAACTCGGGAGAAAGCACTGGAGTATTTGAATAAATACAACATCTCAACAACATTAGTGGTAACACTTCAAAAAGGCGAAAACGATGATGAAATTGGAAAAATAATTGAATTTGCTTTGCAACAAGAATGTGTTCGAGGTGTCACTTTTCAACCTACGCAAGTTGCAGGAAGAAACAAAGATTATAATGACGGCGTTGGCAGAATAACGTTAACGGAAGTTAGACGAAAAATATACGAGCAGTATCCTATTTTCACGCCACAAGATTTAATTCCGGTGCCTTGTAATCCAGATGCTTTGTGCATGGCTTATGCCTTGAAATTGGACGGAGAAGTTTTCCCGATGACGCATTTAATTAATCCTGAAGATTTACTCAATAACTCAAAAAATACTATCGTTTTTGAACACGATGAAAAGTTAAAAAGCCATATGCTCAACCTTTTTAGTACAGGAGTTTCCGTAGATTGTGCCGAGGAAACTTTTGGTGAATTGATGTGTTGTTTACCAAGAGTTCAAACCGATAATTTGAGTTATAGCAACTTGTTCCGAGTGTTGATTATGAATTTCATGGATCCATACGACTTTGATGTTCGTGCGGTAAAGAAATCATGTGTACATATCGTAAGCGATAAAATGAAAATTATTCCGTTTGAAACGATGAACATTTTTTATAGAGATAACAAAATTGAAAGTATTAGAAGAGAATTAAATAAGTAAATTATGGAAGCACTTATGACTATTGCTATTGGTTTCTTAATACTGGCAATTTTATCAATTATTGGTGGAATTGCACAACTAATTATTACCAAAGGTAAAGAGGGATTAAAATATGTAATTGGCGGCATTGTAGCTATTGTTATTCTAATAATTATTGGATTCGGTACTTGTGTAATGGCATTAAATTCAAATTAATAAACTATGGAAGATTTTTTAGCCACTTTAAGTATGATTGTTGTTTGTTTAAGTTTTCTGGCTTTCCTTTTTGGATTGGCAAGACTAATTTTTGTAAAAGAGGACAAGAAATTTTCGCTCCAAATTTTATCGTATTCTGCAATTGCATTTGTAATTGGATTTGGAACTTGTTGTGCTACTTTTAGATTATAATTCGGTATTTTTATTTAACTATGTATTAACAGAATAATTGAAATCATCTGAATATTTTTGTTTACTAAGCCAATCCCAAATGTTTGACCTTAAGAATTTAAAATTATTATTATTTTCATCTTCACTAGTATTGCTTTTAAGTTCTTGTAAAAATGAATTTAAAGGTAATGACTATGTAGCTTATTTTGGTGGTGAAATTGTAAATCCGAATGCGCCTTTTGTACTTTTTTGCAAAGACAACGAAGTAATTGACACCTTAAAACTAGATGAGAACAATCGCTTTTTCATCAAATTTGATTCGTTAGCGCCAGGTTTATATACTTTCAAACACGAGCCAGAATATCAATATGTTTATTTTGATAAGAATGACAGCATCATGGTCAATGTGAATTCCAAAGACTTTGATGGTTCTTTAGTTTTTTGTGGTCGTGGCGATGAGAAAAACAACTTCCTGATGGATTTGTATCTGCGTAATGAAAAAGACAAGAACAATATGTTCGAAGCTTACGATTATGATATTGAAAAATTCACCAAAACCATTGATTCTTCCTACGCTCAAAACAAAGCATTCTATACCAAAAATAAAGAAATAATCAATTGGAAAACCGACTTCGATAATTTTGCGAAAGCAGCTGTCGATTTTAATCATTACTCCAAAAAAGAAATCTATCCTATCGTTCATAAGTTGAGAACAGGAAATGATATCTATGAAAAGCTTCCAAAGGATTACTATGATTATCGAAAAACTATCGATTTTAATAATGAAACCCTAAATAGTTTTTCACCTTTCGTAATGTATTTATCGCATATGTTAAACAATATGGCGACGATAAATTATCACAATCATTTTACACAAGTGGATTTGGCTTTGAAAACCAATATCAATAAAATGAATATTGCCGATACCTTAATTAAGAACGAAAAGGTAAAAAATACGGTATTGAATAATATTGCTTTTACCTATTTGCTGGAAGATCAAAATATGGTAAACAACCAAACATTTTTGGCAACCTATCACAAATTTTCTACCGATAAAAGCAAGAAAAATGAAATTTTAAAAATTGGGGAAGCCATTAAATTATTAAAAGTTGGCAATCCATTACCCGAAGTAGCTCTTATCGATACTGCTGGAAATACCGTTTCATCCAATTCTATTGCGACAAAAAATACCGTTTTCTTCTTTTGGTCTGAAAACGCTGAATCGCATTTGATGTCAGTTCATAAAAAAGTATTGGCTTTCAAAAACAAATATCCAAATTGGCAGTTTGTAGCCATTAATTTAAATGACAATCATGCCGATTGGCTGAATCTTTTAGCCAATTATAATTTCAAAGGTGTTACCGAATTGCATTGCAAAGATTTTGAAGATTTAAAAGCCAAATGGGCCATTACCAAAGTATACCGTACCATTGTTTTAGATAAGGATGGTAAAATCAAAAATGCTTTTGCTAATATTTTTGATGTGAATTTTGAAGACAATTTGAAATAGGTACGAGGTACGAAATACGAAGTACAAGGAGTATTATAACATAAAAGAGGCGATTTTCATATTGAAAATCGCCTCTTCCTTTTTACTTCGTACCTCGTATTTCGTACCTCGAACTTTTACTTGTTTCCTTTAGCGTAATCGGCTAAAAACTGAGCCAAACCAATATCTGTCAATGGGTGTTTCAACAAGCCATATATTGCAGAAAGAGGTCCAGTCATTACATCGGCACCAATTTTTGCACAGTTCACAATATGCATGGTGTGACGTACAGAAGCTGCAAGGATTTGAGTTTCATAACCATAGTTATCATAAATCAATCGGATTTCTTCAATCAAAGCCAAACCATCTGTAGACACATCGTCCAAACGACCAATAAATGGAGAAACAAAAGTAGCTCCAGCTTTCGCAGCCAATAGCGCCTGACCAGCAGAAAACACTAATGTCACATTGGTTTTAATTCCTTTTTCTGAAAAATATTTACAAGCTTTAACACCTTCTTTTGTCATTGGTAATTTCACAACGATTTGCTCGTGCAATTCAGCCAATTCCTCTCCTTCTCTAATCATTCCGTCATAATCAATAGCGATTACTTCCGCGCTTACTTCCCCATCAACACTGTTACAAATGTCAACGTAATGTTTTAAGATGTTATTTTTTCCTGTAATTCCTTCTTTTGCCATCAACGAAGGATTAGTTGTAACGCCATCAAGAACACCCAATGCTTGAGCTTCTCTGATTTCATTTAAATTGGCAGTGTCAATAAAAAATTTCATAGTGTTGTGTTTAAATATAAAGAGTTGTGTTTTTCGATGCGCAAAATTACGAAATCAATGTCAATAACAATTACAATTTTAAAGTTTATAATGGTTCATTAGCATTTTTTCATATACTTTATCTGGTAAAATTCGTTTCAATACAATGGAGAATTTCTGCATAAAGGCTCCCACTTTGTAATGGATTTTTGGATTTGGATTTTGGATGATTTTATAAATAGCAACCGCCATATCATCGGGATTATCTCCAGTATGCAAATGCGTGTTCATCGTATCTAATGTATGTTTGTAAGCCGCTTCATAAGCAGAACCTTCAATGATTGGCGCATGATATCTATGAGAAGTAATATCGGTTGCAAATTCCCCAGGCGCCACATTGGTAACATTGATACCAAAAGGTTTTACTTCTATATTAATGGCTTCCGTTACAATTTCTAAAGCTGCTTTTGATGCCGAATAAATCCCACGATAAGGCAAACCCATATAACCTGCAATGGAAGTAATGTTGATTATCAATCCTGAGTTTTGTGAACGCATTTGTGGCAACACCGCTTTCATCACTTCAATAGGTCCAAAGAAATTGGTATCGAAATTATTTTTCATTTCCAAAGTTGGCGTTTCTTCAATAGGACCCGTTATTCCAACACCTGCATTGTTTATCAAAACATCAATACTCCCCGAAAGAGAAATTACCTTTGCCACAGCAGTAGCAATACTTTCTGCATTTCTAACATCCAAAGCAACGAGAGGAAATAACGAATTGGCTACTTTTTCTGGATTTCTGCTGGTTCCGTAAACGGTAAACCCTTTGTGAAATAAAAAATCGCCAATGGCTTTTCCAATGCCCGATGAACCACCAGTGATTAAAACTACTTTACTCATTAAATATTAGATTTTAAATATTAGATATTTATGCTTCCATAAAATGGATAATAATTTTATAAAGGTAAATATATTTCAGCATTTCCATAAACAAAAAAATCTTCCAATTGGAAGACTTGAAGTTTACTAAAAAATGGCAAGCGACCTACATCGCACCGCTCAACCACATACCTTTGCTATGTTCCCATCCTGGAGGAGTTTGCAGGAGCTGGTCGTGTAGGACTTGCCGGTGCAAAGATATAATCTTTTTACTTTTTTGCAAGAAAGTAATGGATATAAATTAAATTTGTATCTTGATTTTTTAAACTTAGATTTTATGAAAATGTATAAAGCAGTAACATTCATTTTATTAGCTTTTATTTTTGCCAAATGTGGCGATAATAATTCCGAAAAAGCCAACTATTTTAGCTTTGATGATAGCGCATTAAAGACCAAATATCAATCAACAGATAAAGTTGATATGAAGATTTTGAATTCCAAAAACAAAACCATCGACAGTATTGTTTATTTCGTCAATGATATAAAAGCAACAACTACAAAAGGCAATGCTCCTTTTTCAATTGATTTAAAAGGAAAAAAATTGGGTTACCAAAACCTAAAAGCGCTGGTTTATTTCGAAAGCGATACCGTTTCCACCAAAACAAGAGTAGAATTGGTTGCTGATGCAGCTCCAAAACTATTGAAATACACTATTGTCAATACCTATCCACATGATGTAAATGCTTTCACGGAAGGCTTTGAATTTTTCAGAGATACATTAATGGAAAGTACGGGACAAAACGGAAAATCCTATTTTGCAAAAACCGATTATAAAACGGGAAAGACAATTAAAAAAGTGGATATTGACCAACAATATTTTGGTGAAGGAATTACGGTTGTAAAAGACAAAATTTACCAATTAACATGGCAATCGGCTGTTGGGTTTATATATGATGCCAACACCTTGAAAAAATTAAAGACGTTCAACTTTGACAAAAAAATTGAAGGTTGGGGAATGACCAACGACGGACAATACATTTACCAATCGGATGGGACGGAGAAAGTTTGGAAAATGGATCCTGAAACGCAGAAAATGATTAGCTATGTGAATGTTTATACGAACGATAGCAAAATCAAAAGCGTGAATGAGTTGGAATGGATTGAAGGGAAAATATTTGGTAACATTTGGCAAAAAGATGCCATTGCCGTTATTAATCCAGAAACTGGAGCTGTTGAAGCGGTATTGGATTTAACTGCTTTACGCGCCAAAGTAACTAGTGCAGCCGCAGAAGTACTTAACGGAATTGCCTATAATAAAAAGACGAAAACCATTTTTGTAACGGGTAAAAACTGGGACAAAACGTTTGAGATAAAAGTTTCAGAATAAAAATAATGGCAAACAAAATCAACATATCCATTCCGAAGCCTTGTCATGAAAATTGGCAAGCGATGACTGCTGTGGAAAAAGGAAAGTTTTGCAATTCGTGCCAAAAACAAGTCTTTGATTTTACTTCGTCATCCGATAGAGAAATCATCAATGCCTTTGAGAAAAACAAGAATCTCTGTGGGCGATTTTTGAATACCCAATTGAATCGGGATTTGGTGAAACCAAAAGAGAAAAGTTCTATTTGGTTAGCCACAACAACCGCTTTAATAAGTTTGATTGGAGTTAATGAAGTTACTGCTCAGGAAACGCCAACGGAGCAAATGGAAAGAAAAATTGTAAAAGATGAATCGATCCAACTTACAAATGATGAAATAGAAATTTCGGGAATTGTTAGAGATACAACAGGTCCATTACCAGGTACAAATATTGTTATAAAAGGAACTCTAATATCAACTCAAACTGATGTTGATGGAAAATATACTTTAAAAGTTCACAAAGGAGATGTTTTATTTGTATCTTTTGTTGGATATAATGACATTAAATATGAAATAAAAAATACTACTAATGCCAATAATATTAATTTTCTTATGGAAGAAGATGAAAATCAACTAATAACTTCAGCTGGCATGATTATTAAAATGAAAAAACGCACTTTCTTTGGACGACTATTTCATAAAAGTAAATACCGACGATGTTAAAACAAAAAAACCTCTCATTTCTGAGAGGTTTTTTATTCTTATTTCTTCGCAACATATTCCATTTTAACGGCATCATACATCCACTTGTTTTCCTGCTTTTTACTTTTTTGAGTAACGGTGCCATCGGGATTTAACGTGAATTCAAAACCTTCTCTTCTTATTCTTTGCTGGGTTTCGGAAGCATTTTTTAACTTGTCAAGGAATACTTTTTCGGTTATATTTGTCGTGATTTGCGAATTGGAAAACACTTGTTTTTTCGAGGTTATTTCGTAAATGATTGTATAAATCGTCGTAACCACTTCTGTCTTTAAATCGGTTTTTGTTGTTGCTATTTCCGTCCAGGTAAGCAAGTACAGCTTTACATCTTTCACATTAAAAGAACTTAACTTCGTATTGGTTGGAGCAAAGTTCGCATCGGCAGCTTTGACAATCATAGCGTCTTTTTCTTTCCCTTTTTCGTTAATGGTCACTTGGAAATTTCCGTTTTTAACTTCGGCAACCAAATTATCAATTTTAGCAAAACCAGAAGTAGCTACAGGTTTTTTAGCGCCTGACTTCTTTTTTTGGCTAAAACCATTGACACTCAACAAAGCAACACAAACAAACAAAATGACTTTTTTCATAGTAATAGTAATGGGTTAAAATATAGATTGCCAATGTACAAAATAATCTATTCGATAAATGTTAAATAAAAAAACCGAGCTATTTCTAACTCGGTTTTAATCTAACATTTAAAAGTCTATTATCTTTTATCTAAAAAGATTACTTCACTTCTTCGTATTCAACGTCTTGAACATTGTCACCTTGTGCTTCACCTTGTGGTTGTGCATCTTGTTGACCTTGTTCTCCTTGTGCATACATTGCTTCTGTAGCTGTTTTCCAAGCTGCATTTACATTGTCAAGACCTTTTTGGATAGCTTCCAAATCTTGCGATTGGTGCGCCATTCTTAATTCAGTCAAGGCATATTCGATAGCTGTTTTGTGCTCATCAGAGATTTTATCTGCCAACTCTTTCAATTGCGTTTCTGTTTGGAAAATCAAACTGTCAGCTTCGTTGATTTTTTCAACTCTTTCTCTCGCGATTTTATCTGCTCCAGCATTTGCTTCAGCATCTTTTTTCATTCTTTCGATTTCTTCTGCAGTTAATCCTGAAGAAGCTTCGATACGAATATCGTGAGATTTACCAGTTCCTTTATCAGTAGCAGAAACTTTGATGATACCATTAGCATCAATATCAAAAGTTACTTCAATTTGAGGAACTCCTCTTGGTGCTGGTGGAATACCATCTAAATGGAAACGACCGATTGTTTTATTATCTGCAGCCATTGCTCTGTCTCCTTGCAATACGTGGATTTCAACAGTTGGTTGAGAATCTGCAGCGGTAGAGAATACTTGCGATTTTTTTGTTGGAATAGTTGTATTTGACTCAATTAATTTTGTCAAAACACCACCCATAGTTTCAATTCCTAATGATAAAGGTGTAACGTCTAACAACAATACATCTTTTACATCTCCAGAAAGAACTCCACCTTGAATAGCTGCTCCAATAGCAACAACTTCATCAGGGTTTACTCCTTTTGATGCTTTTTTACCGAAGAATTTTTCAACTTCGTCAGCAATTCTTGGCATTCTTGTAGAACCTCCAACAAGGATAACTTCGTCAATATCAGAAGTTGACAAACCTGCATCTTTCAACGCTTTTGCCACTGGTGCCATAGAACGTTTTACTAATGAGTCTGATAATTGCTCAAATTTAGCTCTAGTTAATTTTTTAACTAAGTGTTTTGGTCCTGAAGCCGTAGCTGTAACGTAAGGCAAATTGATTTCTGTTTCAGCAGAAGATGACAATTCGATTTTCGCTTTTTCAGCAGCTTCTTTAATTCTTTGTAATGACATTGGATCTTCTCTCAAGTCAATTCCTTCTTCAGCTTTGAATTCGTCTGCCAACCAGTCAATGATTGTTTGGTCAAAGTCATCTCCACCTAAGTGAGTATCTCCGTTTGTAGACAATACTTCAAAAACTCCATCTCCTAATTCAAGGATAGAAATATCAAAAGTACCACCACCTAAATCGTATACAGCAATTTTTTGATCTACTCCTTTTTTATCTAAACCATAAGCTAACGCTGCAGCTGTTGGTTCGTTGATAATTCTCATTACTTTAAGACCTGCAATTTCACCAGCTTCTTTTGTAGCTTGACGTTGTGCATCATTAAAGTAAGCAGGAACAGTAATAACTGCTTCTGTAACGGTTTGACCTAAATAGTCTTCCGCTGTTTTTTTCATTTTTTGAAGTGTCATAGCTGACAATTCTTGTGCGCTATACAAACGACCATCTATGTCTACACGTGGAGTGTTGTTGTCACCTTTCACAACTGAATAAGGTACTCTTTTCGCTTCACCAGTAGTTTCTGCAAAAGTGTGTCCCATAAAACGTTTGATAGAAGCAACCGTTTTTGTTGGGTTAGTCACAGCTTGTCTTTTTGCTGGATCACCCACTTTAATTTCTCCACCTTCTACAAACGCAATGATTGATGGTGTTGTTCTTTTTCCCTCAGAGTTAGGAATAACTACTGCTTCTTGTCCTTCCATTACAGATACACAAGAGTTCGTCGTACCTAAATCAATTCCAATTATTTTTCCCATTTTTATATTTAATTATTATTTAGAAAATTCAATTTTTAAACTCGGATTCTCAAAAAGCAATCATTATGCCAAGGGAAAAGTTGGAAGAAATTGTCAGTTTTTCAGAAATTTATATGACAAGATGGCATTTTTAAGTACGAAGGAAGAGGTTGGAAGTACGAAGTTATGTCTTTAGTTTATTCGTTTTTGAATAATAGAAAATCAGCAGATTGGTAATAATGAAAGCGTAATAACCCCATTTGATTTGAGAAATGGTTTCAAATAAACCTTCGAGAAACAAACAAATAACAGTAATAAAAAGCAATATTAAATTCAGTCTAGATAATTTGTGAACTCGCTGAATATTTTTAAATGATAATATTGAAATTAATAAAGTGACAATACATATCAGTAGAAATGAGAAATTTTTAAGTTGAAAAAAAACTCCCTTGTAACCATCTTTACTTTTTATACCTTCTTTAAATTCTTTATAATTAAATTCCAAAACACAATTAATATTTATTTCAGCAATTTCAAAAGCATTCTCAGAATCATCATCATCAATAAAATTATATGCTTTTACATAAAAAGGAGTTTCGGCAATTGTTTTTAAATTATTAATAGTATCAACTTTAACTTTATTAACTTCTGTTGCATTAATTTTTATACTATCCGGTTCAACGGCAGTCGTATCAACGCATGCAGCAGCTGTTGATTCAACCATTTTCATTCTATGACCGTTACAATGATCATAAAACGGAGCTAACAATAATAAGAAACCTAAAAGGGATAACATTCTGACTAATCTGGTGGTTTTCATAGGAGTTGGTTTTAAAGGTTGAAAGCTACAACCAAAGCTCGTGCCAAAAAACCAAGTGTTTAAGATGACATTTACACTTTCTTACCAAACAAGTGCTTTTCATTAAAAATCACAATCGATAGCAATATCAATGCATACGAAACAATTTGCGTTAGTTGAACTTCTTCATGAAAATAAAATATCGCCAAGAAGAAATTAATCAACGGATTCGTGTACATCAAAATCCCAACAGCCGAAGAATTCATTCCTTTCAATGCGTACAAATTCAAGAACAACGGAATAATGGTAAATAAAACGACAATAACCACAAGCAAAATATAAAACAGATTAGCCATTGGAACAGGCCCGCTATACACTGGAAAGAAAGGTAAAATGACTAATGAAGCAATCACTAACTGAACGGTCAAAACTACAAACCTATCAAATTGGTTATTCTTGCGCTGACTAATTAAATACAAAGCAAAAGAGGTGGCTATTATCAAGCTATATAGCAACTCTTTAATATGTCCGTACGATAAAATGCTGCAACTGACAATGCACAAAGCTACAGCCAACCATTGCCATTTACTCAACTTTTCTTTAAGTATAAAGTATGCCAAAATAGTAGTGATGATAGGACAAATCAAATAGGCAAACGATGCCGATTGCATACTGACATGATTGAGCGCAAACATAAATAAGTACCAATTGAATATCAATAAAAATCCGCCAAGAATAGTTAATATTACTGTTCGCCTTTTTACTTCTAATGTCAAGTTTAGAAAGGATTGATAGTCTTTTTTTAATTCTTTTTTTCGGACCAAAAGATTAATCAAAAGCGATAAAACGGAAGCCAAAAAAACACGGTAAAATAAAATATCTAAAGATGGATAATCGTGTAATGGTTTGAGTGCCAAACCAAAAAATCCCCAAATAAAAAAAGACGTAAACGCGGCGATGTAGTATTTATTGAATTGCATTGGGTGAATTTTGAGGCAAAAATAACAATATCAAATTGGTTTAAATATTCATTAACACAAATAGTTCAAAATTATAACTTCTTTAAATTATATTTGTGGTACTAAATCGATATAGTTTATGGAAGAATGTATTTCTGTTTTTGACATGCTAAAAATTGGTGTTGGACCATCAAGCTCCCACACACTTGGACCTTGGCGTGCCGCAGAGCGTTTTTTATCCGAATTAAGAACCGAAAACCTACTGTCAAAAACGACTCGTGTTAAAGTAGATTTATATGGCTCGCTTTCTTTAACTGGGAAAGGTCACGCCACCGATTTAGCTATCATGCTTGGACTTTCTGGTCAAGATCCTGAATATATTCCTGTACAGGATATTGCTGGTATAATTAAAACCATTGAAGATAAAAACGAAATACATTTAGGTAACGAAATCCAAATTCCGTTTTACTTTTTACAAGACATTGTCTTTAATAAAAACTTCCTTCCTTTCCATGCCAATGGATTGACATTTACTGCTTATTTAGATAACAATAAAGAATATATTTCTACCTTCTACTCTATTGGTGGCGGATTTGTGGTAAAAGAAGAGCGAGTGAACGCTATGAAAAAACATGCTATAAAGTGTGCTTTTCCGTTTCCAATTCAAAATGCTGAAGAGCTTTTAAATTATACTATTGCCGAAAACAAATCCATATCGGAGATTGTTTATGCCAATGAAATTTCAATGCGTCCCGAAGCCGAAGTTCACAGTGAATTAATGCGCATTTGGCACACGATGCTGGAATGTATGTACATTGGTTGCCATTCCGAAGGCATTCTTCCCGGCGGTTTGAATGTTAGACGAAGAGCGTTTGACATGCATCAAGGATTGATTGGTTTAGCCAATTATTCCACGCCACAAGAATGGCTCGAAGAAATTAGAAAAACCGAAGTGAAGTTTCGCCAAATCCTAAAATGGGTTTCGTGCTTTGCCTTGGCTGTCAATGAAGTCAACGCTGCTTTAGGACGTGTCGTTACAGCACCAACGAATGGAAGTGCTGGCGTAATTCCAGCAGTTTTGATGTATTATTTGGTTATTGAAAACCATAAAGCTGGTGAAAAAGAAATTAAACAATTCTTAATGGTGGCTGGCGAAATTGGCAGTATTTTCAAAAAAGGTTCTACTATTTCAGCAGCTATGGGCGGATGCCAAGCCGAAATTGGCGTTTCGAGTGCCATGGCGGCAGCAGCTTTATGCGAATTAATGGGCGGTGATGCTGACCAAGTTTTAATGGCAGCCGAAATTGCAATGGAACATCACCTAGGAATGACTTGTGACCCAATTGGTGGTTTGGTTCAAATTCCGTGTATTGAAAGAAATACTATGGGTGCTATCAAAGCTATAAATGCCGCAGAATTAGCCTTGGAAACCGATGCTAAAAATGCTAAAGTTCCTTTGGATAAAGTCATCGAAACTATGTGGAAAACGGCCAAAGACATGAACTCCAAATACAAAGAAACTTCCGAAGGCGGACTGGCTATTGCCGTAAATATGGCAGATTGCTAATCCAAAAAAATACACGACTTTTTTACTTTTTAGTTACAATTTTTGTGATATTTCTCGGTATTTTATCCCGAAATATAACAGGCATTCCATTATGTATTGGTGACATTTTGTATGCCGTGATGGTTTATTTTGGCATCCGAATGCTTTTTATACATTTTAATACACTTCCAAAAATCCTCGTTCCACTACTATTCTGCTATCTCATTGAAATTCAACAACTATGTGATGTGTCATGGCTTGTTTCGATTCGAAAAACTACTTTAGGACATTATGCTTTGGGAGAAGGTTTCCTTTGGAGCGATATCGCTTGTTATACTTTTGGTATTCTTGTAGCTTTTGCGATTGATTTTAAGCTTCTGAAAGGCACTATTAAATTCTAAACAATACCGCAAAAATAATCCTGTTTTCCATTTTTACCAAGTCGGGTTTCCAGTCTGATGGTAAGGATGTTGTAGTATAACCTGTTGGAGAAGTTACTCCTCCACTTCCAGCAAAATAAGGAACACTTGACTCTCTGTGAACAAATTCCACTCTGAAAGTAATACTCTGATTAGGCATAAAATCGAAATTGGTAGAACAATCCCAACCTTCAAATTGATCTCCTGGATTAGCAGAAAAAGGATGCGTTCCAGCCGTTTGTGTTGGATTATTTGGATTAGGTAACGGACTCGCATCGCCAGTTGGATATAAAACCAAATAACGCCCTGGGTTTTTCATATAACCGCCACCAATTGTCCAAGCCATTTTATCTTTGTTAAACCAAACGCGATTGTAAATCATTCCGCTAAGGAAATATTGCGAAGGTGTTTCCGAATTTCCATTAAAACCTCCAACTCCATCGCCACTTTCAAATCCTATATCGAATGTAGATGAAAATGCAGCTTTACTAATTCCTTTGGATTTTGGCTGATTAAAATATCTGACCAAAAAGCTATTATCCGAATGGAAACGGATTCTGTTTTTTAAACCTGCTGCATCGGTTCCGTAGTAATCATTGGTTAGCAATTTTATTGATTCATTCGGACACCAAGTTAGGTTTCCTCCTATTCCGGGCATGCTGTTGAACTTGCCATAACTCTGCCAGCCATTAATCAACCAACCTTCTATTTTTAAATGCTTGGTTGGAAAGATTTGCACACGAACACCATTAAAAAACCAAGGCGTATTATCGGAAGTAAACGACGCTTGGTATTCCCAATTCTCAACCTGATAATAGGAATTCAAACCGATATACGACATAAACATTCCGGCATCGACATTGATTCCGTACCACTTGTTAAAATGATAACCAGCATACGCTTCAGATAAATATCTGTAAACATTATCCAACTGATATTGCCCGCGATACACACTATAATCATTACGTGGAATCACGGTTGAACGCGTTCCAAACTGCATCATAATCTTTCCTCGTGCTCCTTCATAATTGAATTCACCACCAATATTAGCACTCGAAATTTGCATTTCATTATTACGTGCCAACGCCGTTGAACCCACAACGGTATTGTCATTTGGATTGTTGAACGAATGCGTATAATTGGCATCAATCATAATGCTTCCTGTGAAATATTTGTTGGTTAAAACTGGTGGCGAAGTTCTTCTATCGGAACCATTTTGCCAAGTCTGATCCATACCTTCAAAAGGAGTTTTTATAGTGTCTTTGCTAACTTCTTGTTGCGCAAAACCAGTTAGAGAACTTAGTATTACCAGTGTTTTAATTATATTTTTCATTGTGTTTTATTTAATTATTTTCTTTCTAATTGTAAATTGGATATGGGTTGGTAAACTATGGGGACGTTTTCGATTGCAACATCGCTTTTGTCCAAACCAAATGCTTTTTCATCGGATAATGATAAACCTTTGAGCCAGTAATACGAATGCAACAGCAAACCTTCTTTGACGGCAAAATCGTTTTCTACAGAAATAAATTTCTCGATAATGATGAATTTGAAATCGGGTTCCGAATTGTATTTGGTTGAACCATCTGGGCGAATGTGAAGATTGAGTTCTTTTTTGCTAACCAAATCCTGAACGATTTTCTTAAAGTATAATTCGACTTTGGGTTGCACGCGGAAACCAATATTCAGCACAATCTTGATAACTTTATCGTCTAACAATTCGATAACTTCATAATTCTGCGTAAACGGTTCATTGGTTCTATTGATATGGAAAAACCAATAAATGTCAGCGCGTTTCGGTTGCTTTGAGAATATAGATTTGATTATTTTCTCTTCGATTTCATAAGTTTTATCTGCTTTGGATAAGTATATTAAATGCGTTGCATATTTCGGAATCGCATCGTCTTCGCTTAACTCTTTGAGCAATTGCGTTTGTTCCGTCAGATTGGTAAATTTTAAAAAGCGATTATTTATTTTTCTGGAATAATACCAAACATACATTACTAAAAAGATGAACAACTCAAAGAATAAAAACATCCATCTTTCTTTGATTTTAGAAACATTCGCAATAAAAAAGGAAACTTCAATTATGGAGAAAACAATTAGAAGAATTGTTACCCAACTCTTTTTCACTTTTTTGATAAAAACTAAATAGTACATTAACAAAAGCGTCGTCATCATCATCGCAATTGTAATGGAGAAACCATAGGCAGCTTCCATATGTGTTGATGTTTTGAAATACAATATCATCAAAATACAGCCAATCCAAAGAATGGTATTTACTGACGGAATATAGATTTGTCCTTTTAAATTCGTTGGGTTTTTGAGTTTGACTCTTGGCCAGAAGTTCAGTGAAATGGCTTCGTTTATCAATGTAAATGAACCGCTGATTAAAGCTTGGGATGCAATTATGGTTGCCAATGTTGCGATGATGATTCCGATGAGTAAAAACCATTGCGGCATGATTTGGTAAAACGGATTTCTATCTCCAAGCAAGGGATTTCCTTGATTCATCAACCAGGAAGCTTGTCCCAAATAATTGACGACCAAACAGGTTTTCACAAAAACCCAACTGATTCGGATATTCTTTTTACCACAATGTCCCAAATCAGAATACAAGGCTTCTGCTCCTGTTGTACAAAGAAAAATAGCACCAAGCAACCAGAATCCGTGTGGATATTCAACCAGTAATTCATAAGCATACATTGGATTCAAAGCTTTTAAAATATTCGGATGATGCAGGATTTGCGAAAACCCTAAAACAAAAAGCATCGAAAACCAAACGACCATTGCCGGACCAAAAATGAAACCAACTTTCTGTGTTCCGAAGCGCTGAAAGATGAATAAACCGGATAGAATTGCTATGACAATTGGTATGGTTGGAATATTCGGAACAATTACTTCCAAACCTTCAACAGCTGATGCTACTGAGATTGGCGGCGTAATAATTCCATCGGCCAATAAAGTTGTGGCTCCAAGTATTGTTGGTATTACCAACTTTCCTTTCCCAAAACGTTTAACCAAAGCATAGAGTGAAAACACACCGCCTTCTCCATGATTATCTGCAGAAAGCGTTAGGAAAATATATTTGAAAGTCGTTTGAAATGTCAGCGTCCAAAAAACACAGGAAATGCCGCCATAAACTAACAATTCAGAAATTGGTCGGTTGCCAATGATGGCTTTCATTACGTACAACGGACTCGTTCCTATATCGCCATAAATGATGCCGAGTGCGACGAGAAGCGTTACTGCTGTTACTTTTTGATGTGTGGAAAGGTTATTCATTATTTAAATTATTAGAAAAATTAGACACGAGAAACCCTGCGTGAAGTCTGATAGCAGATTTCACCAATGGTATTGGAAACGATAAAATGTTAGAGATTAACCAGAGTTAAAGCGATAGCCAACTCCCGATTCGGTTAGAATATATTTAGGACGGTTGGGATCTTCTTCTATTTTTTTTCGAAGTTGGGCAACAAAAACTCGGAGATATTGCGTTTGTTCGGCATAAGCATTTCCCCAGATTTCTTTCAAAATATATTGATGCGTCAAAACGCGACCGTCATTTTTGAGTAATAAAGTAAATAGATTGTATTCAGTAGCCGTAAGCTTTAGAACTTCATCTTTTAATTTAATTATTCTTGAAACAAAATCGACTGTAATAGCTCCAAAAGCAATGATGGGTTCCTGACTTTGATTAAAGCTTCCGCGAAGTGCTGTTCTAATTCTCGCAAGCAATTCCTGAGTCCTGAAAGGTTTCGTCAGATAATCATTGGCACCGCTATCTAAAGCTTTTACGATTTCTTCTTCCGTACTTTTTACAGATAAAATGATAATTGGATTTTGATACCAGTCGCGGAGTTTTTTCAGAACTACTTGTCCATCTTCATCAGGCAAACCCAAATCAAGCAAAATCAAATCGGGCTGATGACTTGCTGCCATTGTGATTCCTTCTTTAGCATTCTCGGCAAAAAGTAATTTGTAACCATTCGCTTCAAGCGTTATTTCGAGCAGCTTTCTGATTTGACTTTCGTCATCAATGACCAATATGGAAAAACTATTACTCATTTGCTACAGTATTAATTGACAAACAATCTACAGCAAAAACCATTTCGAAAACAGCACCTCCCTCTTCAGCATTACTTAGTTTTATGGTTCCGTTTTGAACTTCAACGAATCCTTTTACAATCGATAATCCCAAACCAGTTCCGCCTGTTTTTGAGTTTTGTAAGCGATAGAATTTATCAAAAGCTTTATCCATTTCGGCTTCGGGAAAACCGTAACCATCATCAGTAATTGTGATGATGCATTTTTTGATTACATCCATATGTGAATCATAATCGGTATCGACTTCGTGCTTGACATCAATCTGGATTTTGGCACCTTTTGGTGTGTATTGCGAAGCGTTATAAATCAGATTATAGAGAATTTGTTCCATCAAACCGTAATCCAATTTGAAAAGTGGTAGATTTTCTTCTGTAGAAATTATTAGTTTGTGCAACTTCAATTCTTCCGACAAGCGATTGGAAACATTATAGATAATTTCTTTAACATCGCACCAATCTAGCTTTGGCTGAATATAACCTGATTCTAATCGAGACATATTAAGCAAATTTTCTACTTGATAATTCAGTTTGATGGATGCTTTTTCAATTTCTTCTAATAGATTGTCTTTGCTATCGTTGGAAAGATTCACGTTCTTTTGTTGCAAAGTATCAATAGAACCAATGATTGTGGCAATTGGCGTGCGTAATTCATGCGAAAGTGAATCGAGTAGCGTATTGTACAACTTCATCGTATTGGCTTTGGCTTCTTTCATGTGAATGACTTTCTGCATTCGTTTGATTTTGTAAGTCAGCACTGCGTTTATTAATGAAATAACAAAGAAAAGCAGCAATAGTAAAGTATCTTCTGCGCTATCAACATGAAGTGTATAATAAGGTCTTATAAAAAGAAAATCCAAAACCAAAGCACTCAAAATCGCGCTAAGCAAAACAGGCTTAATTTCAAGGAAAATTGCCAAAATCGAAACCAAAACCAACAGCAGATAACCGATGATTTTGTAATCGATAAAATCTCGCACAGCCAAACCCAAAATGGAAATCATGGCTACCGAAAGTATGCTGATTACATACTGGTTATTTTTAGCTTTTAATTCTAACATTTTTAATGCTTCTAATTTTTGACAAAGTTACAGCATTAGTTATAAGTAGAATATAAGGTAAGCGATGGAAAGTATAAAGATTTTATAAAGATTTCGTTACCGATTGTTATTCTGGCGATTTATAAATAAGCTTTCGCTTTGCCCAAACCAATACAATTTTACTACTTTTACACTTCTTAAATCCAAAATCGAAAAGCAATGTCTGTAGCCAAAAAAGATTACAAAAGAATTACAACCAAGTCGCTTATTGAAATGAAAGCCAATGGAGAGAAAATTTCCATGCTTACTGCCTATGATTTTTCGATGGCAAAGATTGTCGATACGGCTGGCGTGGATGTGATTTTAGTTGGCGACTCTGCCAGTAATGTAATGGCTGGTCACGAAACTACTTTGCCTATTACGCTTGACCAAATGATTTATCATGCTTCGGGCGTAGTTCGTGCTGTTGAACGTGCCTTGGTTGTGGTTGATTTACCTTTCGGGAGTTATCAATCGGATCCAAAAGAAGCGCTTCGTTCTGCCATTAGAATTATGAAAGAAAGCGGCGGACATGCTGTAAAATTGGAAGGCGGGAATGAAATTAAAGAAAGTATCAAACGCATCTTGAATGCTGGAATTCCAGTAATGGGACATTTGGGTTTGACACCACAATCGATATACAAATTCGGAACATACACGGTTCGTGCTAAAGAAGATGCAGAAGCCGAGCAATTAATTGAAGACGCTCAATTATTAGAAAAACTAGGTTGCTTTGCTTTGGTTTTGGAAAAAATTCCAGCAAGTTTGGCAGAAAAAGTAGCTAAAACAATCTCTATTCCTGTAATCGGAATTGGTGCCGGTGGCGGCGTTGACGGACAAGTTTTGGTTATTCACGACATGCTTGGAATGAATAATGAATTCAGTCCTAGATTTTTACGTCGTTATTTAGACTTATACGAACAAATGACAAAAGCTATTGGGAATTATGTTGCTGATGTTAAATCGAAAGATTTTCCGAATGCAAATGAGCAGTATTAATTCAAATTTGAAAATGTAACAATTTGAAAATTTGAAAATGAAAACCCTTTCTAACAAAGACAATTTAAACATTCTTCACGAAGACAACCATATTATTGTTGTGAATAAACGTGTTGGCGATATCGTGCAAGGCGATAAAACCGGAGACAAACCTTTATCGGAAGTAGTCAAAGAATACATCAAAGACAAATACAACAAACCGGGCGAAGTTTTTCTTGGTGTAGTGCATCGATTGGACAGACCCACAACAGGCATAGTTGTTTTTGCTAGAACTAGTAAGGCATTAACGCGTTTAAATGAATTATTTGCTAATCGGGAAACGCAAAAAACCTATTGGGCAATTGTCAAAAATAAACCTTCAAAAAGCGAAGACAAACTCGTTCATTATTTAAAAAGAAACGAAAAAAACAACACTTCAAAAGCTCATATAAAAGAAGTTCCTGAAAGCAAATTAGCAAGTTTGGATTATAAAATTATAGCCGAATTGCAAAACTACTTTGCTCTTGAAATCAACCTTCACACAGGAAGACATCATCAAATTAGAGCACAATTATCCGCTATTGGTTGCCCCATTAAAGGTGATTTGAAATATGGTTTTGACCGCAGTAATCCTGATGGAGGCATTCATCTTCACGCCCGAAAACTGGTTTTCATTCATCCGGTTTCCAAAGAAAACATCGAAATCATCGCTCCAGTTCCAAATGATGCGGTATGGAATGCGGTTTAAAAAATAAAAGTCGTATTTTTACGTTAATTAGTTAACTGTTCTTATTAATTGTCTAAATAATATAATTCCAAATCTATTATGAAAAAGCTATTATTGATTCTCTGTACTGTCTATGTTTCTGCAACTTTTGCTCAAGGCCAATTTTCTGGAATTAGTACTTCCAATCGCACTGGAATTTTAAACGGCGTGATTAATCCCGCTGAATTTTCCAATCTTTCCAAAAAATTTGAAGTTAATGTTATTGGATTTAGTTTTAATGCTTCCAATAATAAAGTTGGAATCAACGATTTAAATTCTAACAATATTGAAGAATTAATTTTTAAAGGAACTGAACCTGTAAACGCTCGTTTTGATGGGACAATCTTGGGACCAAGTGTTGCTATGAAATGGCAAAAATGGGGTTTTGCATTAACCACAGTAGCTCATGCAAAATTTGATATGGTAGATGTTGATCCAGCCATAGGCAATGCCATTACAAACAATAATTTAATTTTAAACACCACCATTCTGAATAATTCAAATAATCAGAGGTTAAGCGGAACTTCCTACGGAGAAGTTGGTTTATCGGCTTCTAGGATTATTTATGCAACTGAAAAACATCAGCTTAGTGTTGGTGCCACTTTAAAAATTTTATTTCCAGGTTCCTACTCCAATTTTGGTCTTAGCCAACTTGACGGAACAATTACCCAAAATGCATCGGGAGCTTACCTTACTACCAATTCTCCAGCCACGTTAAACATAGCTTATTCAGGGAATTTGGCTGATAGTTTCTCCAATTTCAATGATTACAGCAAGTCCGTTTTTGGTGGTCTAAATGGTTTCTCGGGAGATATTGGTGTTAATTACCGTCTAAAAAATGAAAGTGGTTATAAACTGAATGCTGGTTTATCCATTAGAAATATGGGAAGTATGACGTATAAAGACAATAATAATTACAATACTACCTATACACTAAATATTCCTTTTACTAATCCTTTGGATTTAAATCAATTTAGCGAAGTTGATAATTTAAGCCAAGTTGAAGACATTCTGACAACGAATGGATATTTGACAACTCAACCTCGTAAAAAAACAGAATTTAAAGTAAAATTACCAACATCGCTTTCTGCTTACGCCGATTTTAAAATTATTTCTAAATTTTATATCACTGCTTATTTGCAGACAAAGTTAAACAAGGATGATGGAAACATGCAGGTAACTGTTCCAAACATCTATAGCATTACTCCAAGAGTAAATTTGGGATTTTTTGAAGGATTTATTCCAATTTCCAATGATGATGTTTCTGGAACTAATGTTGGTTTCGGATTTAGATTAGCTGGATTTTATCTAGGTTCAGGTTCCATTATTACTTCATTGGCAGATGGTAAATCTGCTGATATTTACACTGGGTATCGCATTGCTTTTTTATAATTAATTAAATGTATGGATTTTAAAAATGATATAAATTACCGAAAGAAATCACTCCTTAAATTATTAAATGCCATTGTAATTCATGAAGATGACATTATAAAAGCATTATATGCTGATTTCAAAAAACCTGCTTTTGAATCGGTTTTAACCGAAACAAATTATATCATTTCCGAATTAAAAAATACTATAAAAAACATCCATAGCTGGTCAAAGCCGCGGATCATTTTTCCCTCTTTACTAAACTTTCCAAGTACCGATTATATTTATAAAGAGCCCTATGGAAAAGTATTGATAATTGCTCCTTGGAATTATCCGTTTCAATTGGCGCTTAGTCCATTGATAGCGGCTGTTGCAGCGGGAAACCAAGTGATTGTTAAACCATCCGAACTTACTCCAAATACGTCCAAAATAATCCACAAAATAATCTCAGCCTCTTTTGATGAAAACCATGTGGAAGTTAAAGAAGGCGGTGTTGAAGTGGCTCAAGATTTATTATCAAAACGATGGGACTCTATTTTCTTCACAGGAAGTGTTGCTGTTGGTAAAATAGTTGCCAAAGCCGCTGCCGAAAACCTAACTCCCGTTACTTTAGAACTCGGTGGAAAAAGTCCGTGTATTGTGGATGAAACTGCCAATTTAAAACTTGCCGCCAAGCGAATTGTTTGGGGAAAATTTCTCAATGCTGGGCAAACCTGCATCGCACCTGATTATTTGCTAGTTTCCGAAAAAGTAAAATCGAAATTCATTGAATTCTTGAAAGCAGAAATAACGCAAGCTTTTGGTAAAAACCCAGAACAATCCGAAGATTTTGCAAGAGTAATAAACGCTAAAAACTGGTCTCGATTAACCACAATGTTAGAAAACCAAACTATTCTTGCAGGAGGAAAAACTACCGCAACGGATTGTTATATCTCTCCTACTCTTTTAGACAATCCAAAATTAGATAGTTTGGTAATGAACGAAGAAATTTTTGGCCCAATTCTCCCAATTTTATCTTATCAAACGGAAGCCGATTTACAGCAAATCATTTCCAAATATGAGAAGCCGCTTTCGTTATATGTTTTCTCCGAAAATAAATCATTTGCCAGGAAAATAATTCAGAATTATTCCTTTGGTGGTGGCGCCATTAATGATACCATTGTTCATTTTTCCAACAGTCGATTACCTTTTGGAGGCGTTGGTCATAGCGGTATTGGTGCTTATCATGGCAAACGAAGTTTTGATGTTTTTTCACATCATAAGGGAATTGTAAAAAAAGCAAATTGGCTGGACATCCCCATACGATATGCTCCTTATAAAGGAAAATTAAAAATGTTTGGAAAACTTTTAAAATGGTTGTGATAAATTTTTAATTTTAACAATTTATGACTATCATTGCTAAAGCAACCCGTAATTTTGTTTCCACAATACTATGCCGTTAAGCATACTATCTTTTTCCACTTTAAAACCGCTATCTATTATTTTTAATTTAATAGATGCAACGGTTACCCGTCCGCTTATTTTTCCAAATAAAATTTTAATAATCAACTCAAAGTACTTTCTAATAATTGCCTTTTTGATATTAATTTTAGTGTTGATTTACATTTTAATTAAAAAAAATATAATCTTCAAAAAACAAGCTATTGATCATAATTATCAATTTGCCAATATAATTGTAAACAACGGTAATTCCTTAATTATAACCACCAACAAGAAAGGTGAAGTCTCCTTTTGTAGTGATTCTATCAATTACATTTTAGGATATAATGCCGAAGATGTTCTAGGTTTTGGCTTTTGGCAACTAACCGAAGACCCCGATTTTATTGGTGAAGCTTACCATGAAGAATATGTTGATGGGCGATTGTATGTAAGGAAATTGAAATGCAAAAATGGAGATTATAAGTATATTCAATGGAAAGACAAGAAATATTCGGATGACATTGTTATTGGTATTGGACATGATATAACCGAACAAATCAATTTACAAAATCAATATCGAGACCTTATTGAATCGGCTACCGATTTAATTTATGAAATTAATTCCGAAGGGATTATAACCTATGCAAATCCATTTGCAAAGAATACACTTGGATACAGTGATTTAGAACTTCTAAACTGCTATTTCGTAACTTTTATTAAAAGCGAATATAGAGACCAAGTAGTTGAATTCTATGCCAATCTTCCAGAAAATGAAAGTGATTATCCCGATATAGTATTCCCAATTGTAAAAAAGGACGGGAATCTAATTTGGGTTTCTCAAAAAGTATCCGTTAAAAAAGAAGATAACGAGTTAACGTTTGGCTATTCAGCAATTGCAAGAGATGTTACTTTAATCAAAAGTTTAGAAATTGAACATTATAACCGAATCCAAAAAGTTAGAATTCATAACGAGACTATAAAAACGTTAACCTCAAAAAGTTACTCCAATAAAGATAGTTTTAATTCTGTTTTAAAAAATATTTTAACCAGCGCTTCCGTTAGCTGCTCCATAGACAGAGTAAGCTATTGGTCTTATTTCCCAGATAAACTTCGATGTGAGAATCTCTACTTTCTTGAATTAAACAAATTTGAAAAGAACTTTTTCATTGATAAGGAAAATCATCAGAAATATTTTTCTGCTATTGAAAAAAATAATCAAATTGTGGCTTCCAATGTATATGAAAACCCTGATACAGAAGAATTGTGCCATTCCTATTTTCCAAAAGGCAATATAAAATCATTATTAGACACACCCATTTTTATTAATGGAAAACTAACCGGAATTTTATGCTTTGAATTTACAGACAAACCAATTGAATGGGATAATGAAGATATAAATTTTTCGCGTTCCATTAGTGATTTAATTGCCATCGCATTAGAATCGAACATGCGATTTGAAGTAGAACAAAAACTTACCTATAAAAGTGATGTCTTACAAGAAATCATAAAAAACACAGAGCAATTTTTATTATCCAAAGACACTTCAAAAATACTTGAAGGCATTTTGGGAGCCATAGGAAATGTAACCAAAGTTGATAAAGTTACCTTTTTTGAAAATGATGCCGAAACAAAAACATTAGTTCAAAAATTTCGTTGGCTTGAAGAAACCAATTCTTTAGCGGAACCAAACCCTAAAATAGCAACTATTCGCTACCATCAAATTGAAGATGTGATGGAATGTATCTTTCAAAATAAAGCGTTTTATGGTGTCGTTAAAAAAATGAAAAATGAAAAAACTAAAGAATTTTTCAGCGCAATAAACACAAAATCCATTTTAATTTTACCCATTACTGCCAAAGACCAACTATATGGATTGATTGCTTTTGTAGTAGAGAAAAGTGATAGAGAATGGATGAATGATGAAATAAACATTCTCGAAAATTTGACAAAAAGTATTTCTCATGCCATTGAACGAAATATCAATGAAACCATTATTCAGGAAAGCGAAGAAAAATTTAAATTGTTGGCAAACAACATTCCAGGAACAGTGCATCTTTCAAGATATGATGATCTATGGTCTAAAATTTATTTGAATGATGAAATTGAAAATCTAACCGGTTATCCAAAATCAGAGTTTCTAGAAAATAAAATATACTACATAGATTTAGTTCATCCAGACGACATCAAAATTGTTTCAAACAAAGCCAAAGAGTTATTCAAAGAGAAAAAGAAAATACATTTAGTTTATAGAATTATTCATAAAAATGGGCATTCGGTTTGGGTAGAAGAATTTGGCGAGCCTATTCTAAAAGATAATGAAATTGCCTTTTTAGTAGGTATTTTTATTGACATCACCCAAAAAATGGAAGCCGATAAAGCCGTAAAAGAAAAAGAATATGCCGAAGCAGCAAACCAAGCTAAATCGGAATTTTTAGCCAATATGAGCCACGAAATTCGAACACCATTAAACGGAATCATTGGTTTCACCGATTTGCTAATGCATACAAAATTGGAGAATATTCAGAAAGAATATATGAATACCATCAACCTTTCGGCAAATGCTTTGATGGAAGTTATCAATAATATACTCGATTTTTCAAAAATTGAATCAGGTAAATTAGAGTTAAATATTGAAAGAATTAATGTGCTACAAATTGCTAATCAAGTGGTGGATTTGGTAAAATATGACTCCAATAAAAAAGACATTTCTTTAAAACTTCAAATAGACGAAAATATTCCAAATTACATTTGGATAGATTCCATCCGATTAAAACAAGTATTAATTAATCTCTTGAGTAACTCGGTCAAATTTACTGAAGCGGGACAAATTGAATTCAATATTTCCGTTCAAAAAGTAATCACTGAAAAAGAAGCTATCATTCGCTTTTCCATAAAAGATTCGGGCATTGGAATTAAAAATAAAAATCAAGAGAAAATATTCCATGCTTTTTCACAAGAAGACAGTTCTACAACTAGAAGATTTGGGGGAACAGGTTTGGGACTTTCCATTTCAAATCAGCTATTAGCATTGATGGATAGTAAATTAGAACTACATAGCGAATATGGAATTGGCAGTGAGTTTTATTTCGACTTAAAGGTAAAAGCATCAAATGCACAAGAAAACGACACCGAAAACACAAAGGAACCACTACATAAAGCTTTAAATAGTGATAATATAATTACTGCTGATAGTAAAGTTATTTTTTTAGTGGAAGACAATGCCATCAATATGCTTTTGGCAAAAACATTAGTCCGACAAATTTTGCCCAATGCCCAAATAATCGAACTTGTAAATGGAGAAGATGCAGTAGAAAAAGCAAATACCATCACTCCCGATTTAATATTAATGGACATTCAAATGCCTATAATGAACGGCTATGAAGCTACGAGTGCCATTAGAAAATTACCCAATTATGACACAATTCCAATAATAGCGCTAACAGCTGGAACTGTTGTTGGTGAAAAAGAAAAGTGCATAGAAGCTGGTATGAACGACTACATTTCTAAACCTGTAGACAAAGAAAATTTAGCCACAATTATAGAGCATTGGTTAACCAAAAATTCTTAATTTTATATCTCATTAATTAAAATATAACAATTATGAAATGGATAGGAAATCGTCAAAGTGACAACGTTGAAGACCGAAGAGGAATGTCTGGTGGAAAAGCAGTTGCTGGCGGAGGTGTAGTAATTGCCATCGTGTTCTTTTTAGTAAAAGCTTTTTTCCCTGAAGCGGCTCCTTTTGTAGATACCATCCAAAGTCAGCAAGGTCAGCAAACCGAACAATCTGGTGAAGCCGTACCGTTAACTGCAGAACAACAAGAAATTGGTGATTTTGCCAAAACTGTTCTAGCGTATACCGAAGATACTTGGGCACAAATATTTCAGGAAAACGGAATGGAATATGAAAACCCAAAAATGGTTTTATTTTCAGATGCTGTAGAAACCGCTTGCGGAAGTGCTACTTCTGCTTCAGGACCTTTTTATTGTCCAGGTGATCGCAAATTATACATGGATTTAGAATTCATGAAAGAACTAAAAACGCGCTTTGGTGCCGAAGGTGGTGATTTTGCAACGGCTTATGTTATCGCGCATGAAGTGGGGCATCACATTCAAACCCTTATGGGAACTTCCAATAAAGTGCGTCAATTGCAACAAGGAAAAAGCGAAGCCGAAGCTAATAAACTTTCCGTTTGTTTAGAATTGCAAGCCGATTTCTATGCTGGAGTTTGGGCACATTACAACCAAAAATATCTAGAAGCTGGCGATATTGAAGAAGCTTTAAGTGCGGCGCATGCTGTTGGTGACGATGCCATTCAAAGCAAAATGCAAGGTCAAGTACAACCCGATACTTTCACCCACGGAACTTCAGAACAAAGAATGTATTGGTTTAAAAAAGGATATAATTCTGGCGATATTAAACAAGGCGATACTTTCTCGGCGTTGTTGGATTAGAAGCCAATCCAGCTATTCGTTACAAGAAATAATTGTAAAATAGGTTTTTCTAAAATAAAAAAAGGAGCTTCCGTTGGTCGCTCTTTTTTTATAAGAAAAAATTATATTTTACAATCATTTGCTTTCCACTACTATCTGGGCTAAACATTTTCGTCATGAAAACTATTAATTTCCAAATATAAACAGCCCTTTTCTAACACATTCGTAAAACTTGTTTAAGAACCTATTTTTTATGAATTGTTCTATCCATTTTGAATGGCAAGTAATTAATTTTGTCATTCCAAAAATGACAAAACCATATGAAAGTAGGAATTGATAGCATCACCTTTGATGTCCCAAAAATACATTTACCCATACAAACCCTTGCGCAAAACAGAAACATAGAAGCCGATAAACTCATCAAAGGTTTGGGTTTACACAAAATGACTTTCCTAGATGTACATCAAGATGTCGTGACATTAGCTTCCAATGCTGTTTTAAAACTTATCCAACAAGAAAATATAAACCCAAAAGAAATCAGCCGAATTTATGTTGGAACCGAAAGCGGCATCGACAGTTCAAAACCGGTAGGTTCTTATGTTTTATCGAATCTAGAAACTATTTTTGGTGAAGCAAGTTTTAGAAATTGCGATGTACTCGATATTACTTTTGCTTGTATTGGCGCCGTTGATGCATTACAAAACTGCTTGGATTATATTCGGTTAAACCCAACCAAAAAAGCCATCGTAGTAGCCACCGACAATGCCAAATACGATTTGAATTCCACTGGCGAATACACGCAAGGTGCAGGAGCTGTTGCGATGCTGATTACTTCAAATCCAAGAATATTGAATTTCTCAAATGAAGTGGGTGTTGCCACAGAAGGCGTTTTCGATTTCTTCAAACCAAGACGCTATTTATCAAAAGAAGAAGACTTGCAACTCGAAAACAATCCCGATTGGAACGGTGTACTCGAAAACGAATTGGCAATCTACAAAGAGCAGCCCGTTTTCGACGGACAGTATTCCAATCAGTGCTACATAAACCGAATTTGCGAAGCCTACGAACATTATAAATCTGAAAGTAATCAAACGGGGAAAATCTATGAGAATTGGGAAAGTATACTGATGCACCTTCCCTATTGCTTCCAAGGACGCCGCACATTTATAGAAATTTTTGCCAAAGAAAACCCTGAATTGCTAGAAGCTCAATTGGGAGAAAACACTAAAGATAAAATCAAATCCTTGTCCAAAAGCCCTGAATATTTAGCGCTTGTGAATAAAAAGATTCTGCCTTCCGAAATCGCTTCGGGACAAGTGGGCAACATTTATACGGGATCTATTTTCCTAGGATTGCTGTCGACTTTGTGTTATCATTTCCAACAAAAATCAGATTTAACCAATGCCAAATTTGGTTTCATTGCTTACGGAAGCGGTTCCAAATCCAAAGTTTTTGAAGCCGAAATTTCAGCAGATTGGCAAACCGTAATCGAAAAAGTAAAACTCTTTGAAATATTAGACCAAAGCCAATCCATTGATTTTGAAACGTATTTAAAATTGCATAAAAAAGAGTTGAAACAATCCGTTATTACTCCAAAAAATGAATTTTATTTAGACCATATTGAAAAAGAAAATCTGGTTTTAGTTGGCGCGAGATATTATAAATTCAGTTAAATTCCCTCCATCTTTAGATGGAGGACAAGTAAAGAAAATCCATTGGTTTTAACCAAAAACTATTTCACAATTTGAATATTATATTTCTCAATAATTTCATCAAATTCACTTTGAAATGTTTTCTTTTTATGATGTTCCTCTTGATTTTTGATATAAGTTCTAACCTTGTCTAACACTGATTCAGAAACCGACAAAGCAAAATACTCATCTTGCCATTCAAATTTTCTACCTCTCAAATTCGGGAAAAGATGCGAGTTTTTATTTATCCAAAATGAAGACTCCCCTTTTATCAATTGCATAATTTTATCTACCGATTGATTAACTCCAAGAGAAATTAAACAATGACAATGCTCTTCATAACCATTAATAAAATCAATAAAAATATCTTTTTTTACGGCATTTTCTCTGATATGTTGCCAAACCAATTTTCTTGCTTCTGGTGTATCTAAAAATGGTTTTCTATTTTTTGTACACCAAACAAAATGGATATAAATTATTAGATATGGCATAGTGTTATAAATTCACACCATCTTTAGATGGTGTATTAAAAATAAATATCTCTAATTGGCTTTAGCCAAAATATTTTATAATTTGTTTTATTATATGATACAGCTGAAGCAATTTTTTTCTCCTTTTTTTCTCCTTTTTATCCTCCAGCTGAAGCTGGAGGCAATTCAGGATAATTTTTCAAATTATCCCAACCAACCATCCCTATCCAAGCTTCTATATTGAATAGCTTCCGCAATGTGATTGGAAATTACAACTTCTGCATTTTCTAAATCCGCAATAGTTCTGGCCACTTTTAAGATTCTGTCAAAAGCTCTTGCCGAAAGATTCAATCTTTCCATAGCGGTTTTTAAAAGCTGTAAGGACGTTTCATCCAAAGCACAATATTCCCTTATTTGTTTGGAGCTCATCTGCGCATTATAATGTATGTTATTAAACGCTGCAAAACGAGCGGATTGGATTTCACGAGCAGCAGTAACTCGTTTTCTAATGTCAATACTACTTTCTGCTTTTCGAGTTTCGGTAAGTTTATCGAAAGGAACAGGCGTTACTTCGATATGAATATCTATTCGGTCCAAAAGTGGTCCAGAAATTTTGCTCAAATAGCGTTGCATTTCTGCTGGCGAAGATGATTGTGGCGAATCGGGATCATTGAAATAACCACTCGGACTTGGATTCATACTTGCCACCAACATAAACGAGGATGGATAAGTAATTGTAAATTTTGCACGTGAAATAGTAACTTCTCTATCTTCCAAAGGTTGTCTCATCACTTCAAGAACTTCTCTTTTAAATTCGGGCAATTCATCCAGAAACAAAACGCCGTTGTGTGATAACGAAATTTCTCCCGGTTGCGGATAACTGCCTCCTCCAACAAGAGAAACACTAGATGCTGTATGGTGTGGCGAACGAAAAGGGCGCTGACTCATCAAACCAGCATCCTTTATTTTTCCGGCAACGCTGTGAATTTTGGTAGTTTCCAATGCTTCTTTCAAAGTCATTGGCGGTAATATACTCGGCAACCGTTTGGCAAGCATCGTTTTTCCAGAACCAGGCGGTCCAATCAAAATAATATTATGACCGCCAGCTGCGGCAATTTCCATGCATCGTTTAATACTCTCCTGCCCTTTCACATCGGAAAAATCAAACTCAGGAAAGTCCAGTTCTTTATAAAATTCTTCTCTTGTATCAATAACGGTGGGTTCCAAAGTGCCATTGCCTTCAAAAAAATCAATGACTTGGGTGACATTTTCAATACCATAAACATCTAAACCTGTAACGATAGCAGCTTCTTTTACATTTTGTATGGGCAGAAAAAAACCTTTAAAACCTTCCTCTTTCGCCTTGATGGCAATAGACAACGCACCTTTTATTGGTTGCAATCCACCATCCAAAGACAATTCGCCCATGATTAAATAGTTGCCAACATCCTCCGATTTTATTTGCCCAGAAGCGGCCAGAATTCCTATTGCTAAAGTCAAGTCATAAGCCGAGCCTTCTTTACGCAAATCGGCTGGAGCCAAGTTTAAGGTAATTTTTTTTCCAGGTAAATTGTACCCGTTGTTTTTTAAAGCCGCTGCAATTCGGTAACTGCTTTCCTTGATAGCATTGTCAGGCAAGCCAACCAAATGGTAACCTACACCTTTATCAATGTTAACTTCAACAGTTATAGTTGTAGCTTCCACACCAAAGACAGCACTTCCAAAAACTTTTACTAGCATACTCCAAAATTTACTATAAATATAATAAAAGAGTTACAAAAAAATTTAATTATGTGCTTTTTTTACTACTAAAACAACATAATTGTAAAATAAACTAATCTTTATGTAAAGTTTACTTGTCTATTTGTAAAATATAATTTACTTTTGAAATGAATTTAAAACCAAAAAACTATGAAAACACATTTTTTATTTCCGAACAAGTACAAAAAAATTGGGTGGATTTTATTCATTCCCGCTCTAATAATTGTAAAACTATCAATCGCATTCAATATTAATTTAGACGACTATTTAAAATCGAATGTATTTGCATTGTATCAACAAGGAATACTGGATAAACCAAGTTTTTTCGTGGTAGTTAAAAACAATGTTGCCGACGAATTGTTGACAATCTGTTTAATAATTGGTGGGATTCTAGTTTGCTTTTCCAAGCTTAAAAACGAGGACGAATACATTTCCAAAATTAGATATGAAAGCTTGGTATGGGCCACTTATCTTAATTATGGTATAATCATTTTCTTTACAATATTTCTATACGGAATGCCCTATCTGAATGTATTATTTTATAATATGTTTACCTTAATCGTTTTCTTTATGATACGATTTCATTATCTGATTTATAAACTCAATAAATCTACAAGCGATGACGAATAATCTAAAAGTCTTGCGAGCTATTAAGAATATTTCGCAAGAAGAATTGGCCAAGCAAATAGAAGTCAGTCGTCAAACCATTAACGCTATGGAAAAAGGAAAATATGTTCCTTCCACCGTTTTGGCTTTAAAATTGGCGCGCTATTTTGAAAAACCTGTAGAAGAAATTTTCAGTTTGGAAACAACGGATTAAAAACTGACTCTTATAAACACATTGGGCGTAAATCCTAAGGAATAATAATCCTGTGTTTTGTAATTGGAATTGATAATATCTCCAATGGATGTGAAGGTTCTTTCGTATTCCTTACTCAATAAAGTATGCTGATTGTAGGCATTAAATATAGAGAAACCCACTTTTCCTGACCAGTTTTTTTGATAATGAAATTGGTACGAACCCGATATATCCAATCGATGATAGGCTGGTAATCGGCTCGTATTAAAATCGGAAATCTCGTTGGAATCATTTAGCAAGCTATACGGTTTTCCAGTGTGCCAAAACCAACCCAAAGTAAGCGCATAATTTTTCCATTTCTTATAATAGGAAACGGTGAAAGAATGCGTAATATCAGTATTAATTGGAAAATACTGATTGTCATTTAAACCGTCAAATTTGTTTTGAGAATCTTGATACGTATAAGTAAACCATGTCCGCCAAGTTGGTGCGCTTTTTTGAACCAGAACATCCAATCCTTTTGTGAAGCCATTTCCCCTATAAATAGTGGAATCAAACTGATTTAAAAACCCAAACGTAAGTGACGTAATGCCATCAATCGTTTTGTAATAAGCATCCACATCTATAAGCCAAGATTTTGTTTTGTAGATAAGTCCCGTTGTGTATTGATTGGCTTTTTGAATAGGATATTCTGCGTTATTGGAAAGTACCCAAACATAATTTTCCAAACTCAAATCATTGGCAACACTTTCTCGCGCCTGGCTCACAATCTGACTTTTTCTCTCAAAGGAAATTTGCCAAATGAGTTTATCCGTTATGTCTCGCTGGAGAAAAATCCTTGGTTCAAAGCTATTCGCTTTCAATTTGCTAAAATAATTATACCGAGCGCCCGCATTAAAATGCCATTTGTCCAAGGTATATTTTGCATAAGCGAAACCCACATGCGTAGCATTATAAAGATGTTTTTGATCTAATTCAATTTCAAGATCTTGATTTTTACTCGTGAAAGAATGCGAAATGTCATTGCCCAATAATTGATAACCCATTTCAAAATTTAGTTTGCTGCTGCTTTCGTAGTTGAAATTCAACTCCAAACCTGAATCGGTAATTCTGTTTAGCTTATTAAATTGCTCGAATTTTGGTGTTGTTGACTGCTTATTTTTCTCATAATCAAATATATAAGAGGAATAATAAAGCAATAGATTTTGAGAAAATTTCGAACTGTATTTTTGATTCCAGCTAAAACTATAACCTTGATTAAGGACATTCATTTTTTGTGTTACGATTTCCGAATCATCCGATTTGGTTTTAAAATCTAAAAAATTATCAATTAAAATACTCGTAAAAGAAAAATCAGTGGCATCCGAAAGTTTGTAATTCAGTTTTGCAGAATAATCCTGAAACTGAAATTTATTTTTGTCGTTAAAACTCTTGAAATCCGTATTCTGAAAAACCTTTTCTGCCAAGGAAGTAAAAGTTGGTGATTGTATCCATTCCGTAAAAGACTTCCTGCCTGATAATTGCAAGCCCAACTTGTTTTTGACAATTGGAATTTGAAGATAAGCATCTGCATTCAGCGCATTAATTCCTGCATTTACTTTAATTTTATCTGAGATTACATTAGTGGATTGGATATCGATAACACTTGAAATCCGTTCGCCAAATTTTGGATCCGTAGCTTTATTATAATAATTGACCTTTTGAATAACATTGGGATTAAACCCCGAAATCATCCCAAATAAATGCCCCGGATGATACATTCGAATACCGTCCCACAAAATAAGATTCTGGTCAGGAGTTCCGCCTCGAATGTGCAATCCGCTTGCGGTTTCATTGGGACTTTTTACGCCTGGCAATTGTTGCAAGGAAAGTAAAACATCAGCATCGGTAACGCCAGGTAAAGTAACTTTTTGAGGAGCAATGATTATTTTTTCACCGACTTTATTAATTCCTTTCGATAAAAAACCTTCAACCAAAATCTCTTGTATATGCTCTTCTTTTAACTGCTCTTCTACTTCTTTATAAATAGAAAAATATCGATTATCAATTTGAATAATGATTAATGAAGTTTGAAGCTCAATGGCTTTATTTAGCTCCTTAAAAGTATAATTTTTCTTCGGTAAATTAATTGTTTTTGGAGCAACAATACTGTCGACATAGGAATACTTTACATCAAATTTATGCTCAATATCTGCAATGACTTTATCCAATTTTGTAGCTCCATATTCAAAAATGTGTTGCTCCTTTTTTTGGGACCAAGAAATTTGAACTGAAAGTAGTAAAATCAAAAATGAAATAGTTTGTCTCATTCAGATAGTAAGATCGTTTTAGCGTTGGTTTTAGCATGTTTCAAATGCAAGGGTATACAAATAGATTGCAGTGCAACTTCTATGTTTTTATGAGTAAAACTGCCAGTGAATTTAATGGTTTTAAATTCGGCCGGACATTGAATTTCATAGTTGTATTGCTTTTGAAATTGCGTCAAAACATATTGCAACGGAACATTTTTAAAATTGGATTCTCCGTTTATCCAAAGTGGTTTTTGAGCGTCACTTTCTTCCCAAGATTCCATTTCATTATTATAAAAACGAACAGCATCACCCTGCGTTAGAATTGTTGAATTAGTCATGCTCGTTACTCTAACTCTACCTTCAAAACAACGCACTTCAAAGTAATCTGGAAGCACAATAACATTGAATTTAGTTCCCAAAACCTGAACTTTTCCTTGAGATGTTTCTACCGTAAATTGACTTCCTTTTTGGACTTCAAAATAGGCTTCGCCTTCTAATTTTAGAGTTCTATTGTATTTGAAAAGCGTTGGATACGAAATTTTAGATTTAGCATTTAAAGTAACTCGGGAATTGTCACTCAAATTTGTGGCAAGTGTTTTACCAAAATCGGTGGCAACTGCATTGGAGAAAACAAACAGATTATACAATCCGAAAAATAACAACAACATAGCCGCAACAGCCATATAGCGATACAATGGAAAAACTTTGGATGGCTTTTGGTTGAGTTTGGCTATTTTTTTCTCTTTTATGGCAGCATAATTCTGCTCCATATTAGGGTTTGAAATCTGGAACGTAGCCAAAGATTCTTTCAACTTTTTATAAGCTGCAAAATCTGTTTCCGAAACCAATTGCTTCAATTGATCGTCCGATATTTTATCATCCATCCAATCGGAAAGAAAGGTCTCGTTTTCGTTATTTTTTAAATTGAAACTCATGCTAATGATGTTTTATTTAAACATTTTTAATTACTTTTCTCAAGGAAACTAGTGCCAAATGCATTCTCTTTTCTATTGTCTTTACCGATAAATCAAGGAGTGACGCTATTTCTGTATAGGATTGTTTTTCAAATCTATTCATTAAAAAGACAACACGCTGCTTTTCGGGTAAATCATTAATGGCTTTTTCTAATTGTTTTTTTAATTCGGTTTCTACCAATAAAAATTCGGGCGATTCTTGATGTGCTTCTTTTACATTGGATTGTATTTCAAAATTATAAACTACTTTATCGTGCTTTATTAAATTCAGCGAAAGCCTTATGGCTGTTGTATATAGAAAGCTTTTGGCTTGTTCCGGTTTTAATATTTCACAATTTTCCCAAAGAATGACAAATGCATTTTGCGCTGTGTCTTCTGCCCTCTCCACATTTTTGAATTTGAAGATTAAAAAGTTTCGCAACAATTTAAAATTCGATTCAAAAACAGCTTTGAAAACGGGTTCAGAACATAAAAGTGAATTTGTCTTTTGATCCATTAAATTCCTATTTGCTTTAAAATTCATTACCACACATCCTTTTTAAAGAATGTGTGGCAACAAACAATTTTAACACCACAATTTATTTTGTTTTACCTATTGACAATGAGAGTTCATTTGTGCTTCAAATGCTGCCTGATTTGCAAATGTGAAAGTCTCGGTTGGATTAAGGAATGTAACCACTATTGGATAATTCATTGGTGGTATTCCTCCTGTTGGCGTTATATATTGCAATAATTCAGCATTTGAATTTACGTTTACAATTGCTCCGCCACTTTGAACCCCAACTGGATAGGCAATGTTGAAACAGAAACCTAAATTATTTGCAAAAACAGAATTGCTTGGATTACAATTTACAAAATCATTTGCAGTATAACCCGCACACTCCGCTAAACAAGAATTATTATATTGAACTAATAAACCATTAGCATCATAGACACATACTGGGCTTATAGTTGGTGGACAAGTACAAACACCACAACTTGGTGTTGTCCAATACGCATTATCCTGACAATTAGGTCCAAAATTTACTTGTAACGAATCGGTACCCGTACCTGAACTTGTATAATTATTTATTGTTAATGGCAATGAAGAAACTGGATAGGTACCGATAACTTCACTTGTATCATTACGACGAAGCGTAAATAAAGTTGTATCAGGATTGGAATACAAAAAGTTTACGGTTACTTGATAGGTTCCATCAGAATTACAATTTCCAACTGTTACTTGTAAATTAGCAATATCACATGAGCCATTATTACAAGGAACAAGGTCATTTTGTGTATAACCTGCACATAATGCATAACACATGTTACCAAATTCAACAATACCGTTTGCGGTTTGCACACAAACTGGCGCATAATCCTGAGTACAAATACAGCCTCCTTGATCACAATTGTTGGTCATTTCATAAAACTCATAGATACTATTCACAACAACTATATCATTATTGTAGATAACAGATATTGGAAATACAACTTGAACTTCTCCATTAGATGCTGAAGTATTACCAATATTCAATAATTCCTCTAATGAATTCACAGCAGTAACCTGACCGTTTAATTGCACGTTAATAGGGAAAACGATATCGAAGCAGAAAGTATTCGCTAAATCATCTAGAAATGTATCAAAATTGCAACTTTGAACTAATGCCGTAAAGTCTGCTTCCGTGTTGATCGTTGTTATCGCACCATTTCCTGTTACTTGAAAAGGAAATACAATTCCTGCTACATAAGTCGTTGGTGATTCATTGGATAAAACATCAAGTAATCCTTCAAAAGTAGCCACTGTTACCGTCGTTCCATTATTAAATGAAAAGGTAATAGGATATACAAAATCAAAGCAGAATGGATTTGTCAATTTGCCACTAATATTATTAGCTGCTTTAAGTTCGTTAAGAACAGTTCGCAAGGCAATGCTTTTTTGAGCTGTGGATTCGTTTTCTATCGGATTAGAATCCGAACAGGAATAAAAAGTTACCGTTGAAAAAGCAAGCAGTAATACTAAAATTTTAAATGTTTTCATATGATTAGATTTTTGTGTTCCTAGTTTAGACAACTAAATTTCTAAACACCCTCCTTTTTTTTTAAGAAAATTAAAAATAATCTTTTAATCGCTATGATTTAGATTTTGCCTATAAAAAAACTCCAACGTTTCCGTTGGAGTTTTCTATTATTTCTTGAATTTCGAAATACCGTCTTTCAGCCAGTTTTCATATTCGTTAATATCGGGCGTGTAACTAATTGGCGTGTTTAAATTTTGTTCGTCTAAACCAATCAAAACATAAAACGGTTGCGTGTTGGTTTTATATCTTGTGATAATAAAATCAGACCATTTGTTACCAATTGTAATCACTTCGTTGCCAGTTTCTTTTGAAGTGTATTGTTCGTTTTTAGGCAATTCCCTTTTATCATCTACATATAAAGAAATTAGCACGACATCATTCTTTAAATGTTGCAAAACCTTTTCGTCTGACCATACATTGATTTCCATTTTTCTGCAATTGACACAGGCAAATCCCGTAAAATCGAGCATAACAGGTTTGTTTACCGTTTTTGCGTAGGCCAATCCTTTGGCGTAATCGTCAAAAGTGATAATATTATGTTCACCAAATTTGGCGCCATCAGGTAGCTTTTCATCAGAATCGGATGTATTTCCAAAAAACCCTTTCGGGCTTTCGCTATAGCTTATTGGTGGTGGAAAAGCGCTTATCAATTTTAGTGGTGCTCCAAATAAACCTGGAATCATGTATATGGTAAAAGACATAACGACCAATCCCAAACACATTCTTCCAACAGATATATGCGATAACAGACTATCATGTGGCAGCGTAAGTTTGCCAAACAGATAGAATGCCCATGCTCCAAAAATGGCTATCCAAATCGCTATGAAAACTTCTCTTTCCAAGAGATGCATTTGCAAAACCAAATCGGCATTAGATAGAAATTTGAAAGCAAAAGCTAATTCTAAAAACCCAAGCGATACTTTTACTGAATTCATCCAACCACCTGATTTTGGCAGTGAATTTAACCACGTTGGAAACAAAGCAAAAAGCATAAAAGGTAAAGCTATTGCCGATGAAAAACCTAACATTCCAACTATTGGTGCAATACCACCTTTTGAAGCTGATTCGACTAAAAGTGTTCCTACGATTGGACCTGTGCATGAAAAAGAAACTATGGCTAATGCTAATGCCATAAAAAATATGGCAATAACTCCCGATTTTCCAGCTTGTCTATCTACTTTATTTGCCCACGAATTTGGCAACATAATTTCGAATCCTCCCAAAAATGAAATGGCAAAAAACACCAGAATCAAGAAGAAAATAATGTTAAAAGCAACTCCTGTGGATAGCGCGTTTAAAGCTTCGGCTCCAAAAACTCCAACAATTATAAGTCCGAGAATAACATAAATAGCAATTATTGAAATACCGTAAAAAATAGCATTGGCAATTCCTTTTTTTCTCGAACCACTGTGTTTAGTAAAAAAGCTAACCGTCATTGGTATCATTGGAAAAACACAAGGTGTGAGCAATGCTGCCAATCCTCCTAAAAATGCTAAGAAAAAGATGGTCAACAATCCTTTTCCCTCTTCCTTTTTAGGTGCTGATGGTTTTACAACCGTTTCACTTACCTTACTTACAGTATCTTTCTTTACGCTTGTCGTATCCATTGGCGCAACAGTATCAACACTTGAGACAGATTGATCTGGGTTTGCAATTGTTGGAATTACAAAAGTGAAATTCTTATTCTGATTGATGCAAGCATCATTACAAACTTGATAGTCTAAATTTAATGTGATTTTTGAAGTTTTTGAATTGGTTATTTTTACTTTCTGAGTAACGGTAACCTTGTTTTCAAAATAATATTCATCAACACCAAAAATGTCGTTAAACTGTTTTTTATAAGGGCTTTCCTTTGCCTTTCCAACCAACTCAAAATTTCCTTTTTGATATTTAAAAGTTAGAACCATTGGAAGCGGTCCATCATCAGGCGTGAATTGGGAATACACATGCCAGTTTTTATCAATGGCTCCGTTAAGGATTAAATTGAATTCGGTATCCGAGATTTTCTCCGTTTTGGAAGTCCATTTTACGGGATCAAGAATTTGAGCATTTGCTGTGCTCAAACTTAAAATGGAAATAAGTATAAATAGTGCTTTTTTCATTATTTATTTTGCTTGTATTTGTATCTTGTTTTTAGTGTTGCCATCAACTTTAAATCGATTGTCTTGTCTTTTATTTATAATCCAAACTATTTGACTGTCAGAACATAAAATCCAAACATTTGACTTATCGATTAACGATATTTTTTCGTCTTTAAAAAACTTACCAACCTTCTTTTTTCCTTCCATTCCAATGGGATAAAAGAAATCGCCTTCTTTCCATTTTCGGAGTTCAAGTGGATAGCTTAGTTTATCTTCATCAACAAAGATAGTATTCCTTGATTGATGTGAAGTGTCGGTTGTCTTACAAAACGAAATATTTAAGGGAATTTTAACTTCTTTTTCCTCTTTTCCTATCCAATAACTATTCATTTCAGTTGCGGTATTCTTTGGATACAGCAGCAATTCTGTTCGGTCTTTTAGCAAAACATACTCAGTTGAAAATATCTGTTTTCCTGAAGTCGCTTCTACCAAATCATAAATATCTTCCCAAGCCGTGAAGCCAAAAGGTTGTAGCCATTGGTACAAATAAGCTCTATAATTGGGCAACTGCAGCAATTCTGTTAAATTAATTTTCTTTTGCAAATGAACATCTTCCACCACTTTTCTATAAACAATACGGGAAGCATCATCGACCAAAGATTGTGCTTGTTGCAAATTATCCAATGTATTTTGAAAGGAATTTAGAAAACTCGGATTGAGTTCTTTTAGGATAGGAACAATATCATGGCGGATTTTATTTCGCAAGTATTTATCGGAAGCATTACTACTGTCTTCTCGCCATTGGATAGTATTTTCTTTAGCATAAGCCACTATTTCATCTCGAGAAAATGTTAAAAGAGGACGCACAATTGTATCGTTCTGTGCTGGGATTCCAGTCAACCCATCCAATCCTGTCCCGCGTGAAAGATTGATAATAAAGGTTTCCAAACTATCATCTAGTTGGTGAGCCGTAAGCAAATAATTCATTTTATTTTCTTCCAATAACTTTGAAAACCAATCATAACGAAGGTTTCTAGCAGTAACTTGAATGGATGTTTTTTGTTCCTCTGCTACATGTTTGGTATCAAATTTTATATTGTGAACAGAAATTTTTAAATGCTCCGCTTGTGTTTTTACAAACGCTTCATCTCCGTCACTTTCTTCGCCACGCAATTGAAAATTACAATGGGCAATTTCAAAATCATAATTCAGCTGATGAAAAAGATGCACCAAAACCATGCTGTCAATACCACCACTAACTGCCAAAAGCAATTTTTTCCCTTTTAAGAAAGGAAATGTTTCTGAGAGATGATTTTGGAATTTTAAAAGCATTTTCAAATGTAACAATTTTCAAATGGATTTAACCTAAGACGTCAAACATTGCTTTGGCTTTCAGCAAGCATTCTTCATATTCTTGTTCGGGAATAGCGAGTGAAGTTATGGCACTTCCAACCGAAAACGACACGTATTTATTGGCGCTATTGTACAAAATACTTCGGATAACCACATTGAAATCAAAATCGCCATTGGGCATAAAATAGCCCACCGCACCACTATATAAACCTCGTTTTGTTTCTTCTAATTCTTCGATAATTTTCATTGCCGAAATCTTTGGAGCTCCTGTCATGCTTCCCATTGGGAAAGTTGTTCGGAGAATTTCAATGGGAGATGTCGTATTTTCAACTTGAGAAACAACGGTAGAAATCATTTGATGCACTTGTTCAAACGAATAAATTCCACACAATTCTTCAACTTCCACAGAGCCTTTTGTAGCGGTGTGTGATAAATCATTGCGCACTAAATCGACAATCATGATGTTTTCGGAGCGTTCTTTTGGATTTTCTTCTAATGATTTTTTAGAATTTTCATCTGAAACTTTATCCTCAAAACGCTTTGAAGTTCCTTTTATGGGTTGTGAAATTACTTTGGTGTTTTCCTTTCTTAAATAGCGTTCTGGTGAAGCACAAAGCAAGTAATCCGTTTGGTTCTTCAAGTAAACAGCAAAAGGCGGTTTGGAAATAGCATTTAACTTCTGATAAATCTCCATTGGATTAATCGTAGTGTTTTCTGCAAAAAACTCCATACAAAAATTAGCTTCATAAATATCACCACGATGGATGTACTCCAACATCTTAGTAACTTTCTCCAAATAATCAGTTTTAGAAACACGCTGTTCTACTTTTATTCCTGAAGACGGAACACTGAAAGATGAACACTCATTTATTTCAGCTAAATCTGATTCCATTTCGTCATCACAAAGTTTCAGGTATTGAATCTCAAGCTGATTGTCTTTGAGCAAAAACAACTTTTTTGGTTGAAAGAAAAACAAATCGGGAAAGTTCAAACCATCAAAATTATGGGATTGCAAAACCTCAACATTGTTTTTTAAATCATAGGTAAGATAGCCAAAAAGCCAGTCTTTCGTAATTTGTTGGTATTGTTTTAAATCGTCAAAAGCGTTGTGTGTATCCGTTTTTATCGAGGTAAAAGCATCAACAGCCAAAACACAATCATAACTGGAATACTGCTGAGCATAATCATTACTGTCCAAACAAACCACTTCACGAAACTGTTGTGACCAAACTAAAAGTTGCTCTTTGAACAGTTTTGCATCAGCAATATTTTTATAATGGATAGTTCTCAAAAACTGACTTATTAAGTAGCATCAAAATTACAATAAATAAATCCTACTGAAAATTTTTGGCACGCTTTTTAATAGCAATTTATCTTGTTAAATAACCCCTAAAATTCATTGATACTATTGATTGAAAATTACTCATTCGTTTGCTAATTACTTTGACATTAAACCGTATTTGTAAATCAATTAATAACTATAAAAATGAATTTAAAATGAAAAATTATTCAAAATTGGGTTTGGCATTGCTCCTATTCGGACTTGCCTTTGGGTGTAAACAAAGAGAAGCTGATGCTGCTACTGAAATGAGCACAGCTACAGACAGTACGAGTGTCGCCGTGATTTCTTCTTCGGCGGCTGTAGAAAAACCAGAAAGCAAACGAAAGTTTGTTAGAACTGCGGATTTGAAATTCAAAGTAAAAAGCGTCACCAAATCTACCTACGCCATTGAAAACATTGTTTCCCGAAATGGTGGTTTTGTCACCTTCACCGATTTAAAAAGTAACATCAATGAAAAATCGGAAACACAAGTTAGCCAGGATAGCATTTTAGAAACTACCCGATTTACAGTCGATAACACCGTTACGATTCGGGTTCCCAACACCCAATTAGATACCGTTTTGAAATCGATGGCAAAAGAAATTGACTTTCTGGACAGTCGATTAATCAAAGCCGACGAAGTATCTCTTCAAATGCTTTCTAACCAATTAGCACAAAAACGACTCAATAAACACCAAAAAAGATTGGAGAATGACATTGATAGTAAAGGCAAAAAGCTCAAAGAAATCAATGAAGCAGAAAACAATGTTTTGGACAAAGAAACCGAAAGCGATGCTACTATTATCAATAACCTCAGCCTGAAAGATCAAGTAAATTTTAGCACCGTTACGTTATATTTATATCAAAGAGAAGCTTTTAAAAGCGAGTTCTTCGCTAACGAGAAAAACATAAATAGCTACCGACCAAATATTGGTTTACAGATTTTAGAAAGTGCAAAAACTGGCTGGTATATTTTGGAAAAAATGATTTCCTTTCTAGTAGTGCTTTGGCCTTTTGCTTTAATTGGGTTTCTAGGATTACTTGGTTACAAAAAAATGATTAAAAAGTAAATCTCTATTTTGTTGACAATCAGACATAACCATTGAGAAATCGATGGTTTTTTTTATTTAACTTTGTTAGACTAACCAAAAAACAAAATTATGAAAATCGCAACCATTATTGTTAGAGTTTTAATTGGCGCATTACTGTTGTTTGCTTCTATTAGTTTCTTTCTTAAATTAGTTCCCGAGCCTGTTACGACAGGAGATTTTAAAGCATTTCAAGTGGGTTTAATGGCATCTGTCTATTTAATGCCTTTGGCAAAAGCAGTTGAATTACTTTGCGGATTGGCTTTTATTACGGGTCGTTATGTAGCTTTAGCAAATATCGTAATCCTACCTGTTACCTTAAATATTCTATTGATTAATTATTTTTTAGCGCCAGAAACATTGCCCATCGCAATACTAATATTTTTAGGCAATCTCTTTTTGATTTATCGTTACTGGGGAAATTACAAAACTGTTTTTATGGCAAAATAATCCACATAAAAAAAGCCTGACTATTATGTCAGGCTTTTTTTATCTATTCACAATTATTATACGTGTAAAGGTCTATTGTCTGTAGCTGCTAATGCTGCTTCTTTTATCGCTTCAGCAAATGTTGGATGAGCGTGTGACATTCTAGAGATATCTTCTGCAGAAGCTCTAAATTCCATTGCAGTTACAGCTTCGGCAATTAAATCGGCTGTTCTTGCTCCTATCATGTGAATTCCAAGTACCTCATCGGTTTTGGCATCTGCAAGTATTTTTACAAAACCATCTAAATCTCCGCTTGCTCTTGCTCTTCCTAATGCTTTAAATGGAAAACTTCCCGACTTGAAAGCAATTCCAGCAGCTGTCAATTGCTCTTCTGTTTGTCCAACAGCGGCAACTTCTGGCCAAGTGTACACTACTCCAGGAATTAAATTATAATCGATATGAGGTTTTTGACCTGCAAGGATTTCGGCAACCATAGTACCTTCTTCCTCTGCTTTGTGTGCCAACATTGCACCGCGAACAACATCACCAATAGCGTAAATATTAGAAACATTGGTTTGCAAATGATCATTCACTTCTACCATGCCTCTATCTGTAATTTTAACGCCAGCTTTATCTGCATTCAAACCGTCAGTATAAGGACGACGTCCCACAGAAACTAGTGAATAATCTCCTTCCAATGTAATGGTTTCTCCTTTTGCATTTTCTGCTTGTACAGTAACGGTATTTCCTTTTCTTTCCACCGATTTCACTTTGTGTGAAACGTAGAATTTCATTCCTTGTTTCTTTAAAACTTTTGTCAATTCTTTAGACAAACTTGCATCCATTCCTGGAATAATTCTGTCCATGAATTCCACTACCGATACTTGTGCTCCTAGTCGCAAGTACACTTGTCCTAGTTCAATTCCAATTACTCCACCACCAATAATAACAAGGTGTTTAGGAACTTCTGTTAATTTCAACGCTTCAGTTGAAGTGATAATTCTCTCTTTGTCTAATTTGATAAAAGGCAAGTTGGATGGTTTGGAACCCGTAGCAATAACAATATTTTTACCTTCAATGGTTTCCGAAGTGCCATCTGCTTTAGCGATAACAACATGCGTAGCATCCACAAACGAACCCAATCCTTCAAAAACTGTGATCTTATTTTTGTCCATTAGGTATTTTACACCTCCTGATGTTTGATCTACAACCGCTTGCTTACGGGCAATCATTTTTTCAAGATTAACTTTTACTTCTCCCGAAACTTCAATTCCATGATCGGCAAAATGTTGTAACTCTTCATAATGATGTGATGAAGCTAATAATGCTTTGGAAGGAATACAACCCACATTGAGGCAAGTACCGCCCAAAGTAGAGTATTTTTCTATAATGGCTGTTTTAAAACCCAGTTGTGCACAACGAATGGCTGATACATATCCTCCAGGACCTGAACCTATAATGACTACGTCAAATGAACTCATAGTATATTTTTTTTTATTTTAAGTGGTACAAATTTACAAATTTAATCGCAATGATAACAGCGAAATAATATGGGTTTTTAGTTTTGAATCTAATACGCTAACAACTCAAATAAACCACTTTCAAATCGTGCTTTTGGTAAATACTGATCTTCCAACGCTTTTACAAATGGAATGGCACTTTCCAAACTTCCCACACGTTTCACCGGTGCATCCAAATACTCAAAACAATTTTCCATAATAAGCGCAGAGATATCACTCGACATCCCACCAAACAAACTGTCTTCCTGAAGAATAATAACTTTTCCTGTTTTCTTCACCGAAGCATAAATAGTTTCGGTATCCAAAGGTTGTAACGTACGTAAATCAATCAAATCGGCTTTGATATCGGTATGTTTTCCCAAAGTATCTAATGCCCAATGCACGCCAGCTCCAAAAGAGATAATGGTAACATCGGAACCTTCTTTGATTAAAGAAGCTTTTCCAAAAGGAATGGTATAATAATCGGTAGGAACGTCTTGATAAACGCTTCTGTATAATTGTTTGTGTTCAAAAAACATCACCGGATTCGGATCATTAATGGCAGTATTCAACAATCCTTTCACATCATATGGGAAGGCAGGATAAACTACTTTAAGACCCGGAGTTTTGGTAAACCATGATTCATTGGTTTGGGAATGAAAAGGTCCAGCTTGAGTACCTCCACCACAAGGCATACGTACTACTACATCGGCATTTTCCAACCAACGGTAGTGTGATTTTGCTAAAAGATTTACAATTGGGTTAAAACCAGTGGAGACAAAATCGGCAAACTGCATTTCTACAATCGCTTTCTGTCCATTGATGGACAATCCCATCGCAGTCGACACCACAGCGCTTTCACAAATAGGCGTATTGCGTATTCGGTCTTTGCCAAACTGTGCTACAAAGCCATCAGTGATTTTAAAAGCACCACCATATTCAGCAATGTCCTGTCCCATAATAACCAAGTTATCGTGACGCTCCATAGATTGGCGTAAAGCATTAGAAATAGCATCTACAACACGAATATTTTCGGTTGCTCCAGAATGATTAACTTCTTCAAAATCATACGGTTTATAAACATCATTTAATTCTTCAAACAAACTAGCTTCTATCTCAGGCTCTTCTTGAACTCTAGCCCAATGTTCATCGATTTCTTGTTTGATAACGGCTTTAATTTCGGCATCGGTTTCGTCGGTAATGACAGCTGTAGCTTTCAAATAAGAGCAGTAGTTTTCTACTGGATCTTTCTTTGCCCACATATCCATTAATTCCTGAGGAACATATTTGGTACCGCTCGCCTCTTCATGCCCTCGCATTCTAAAGGTTTTAAATTCCAATAAAATCGGACGTGGCGTTTCTATCATAGAGGCTTTCAATTCCGCCATTTTGGTATAAACTTCCAAGATATTATTCCCATCAATAATGTGACTTTCCATACCATATCCTACTCCTTTATCGGCTAGATTTTCACAACGGTATTGTTCGTCTGTTGGTGTGGATAATCCATAACCATTATTTTCAATCACAAAGAATACAGGTAAATCCCATACAGCCGCAATGTTTAGCGCTTCGTGAAAATCGCCTTCCGAAGTAGCGCCTTCTCCTGTGAAAACTGCAGTAACTTTTCCGTTATTTTTTAGTTTATTGGCAAGTGCAATACCATCGGCAATCCCCAATTGAGGACCAAGGTGTGATATCATCCCAATGATTTTATATTCTTGTGTACCAAAATGAAAGCTTCGATCACGTCCTTTGGTGAAACCATTGGCTTTTCCTTGCCATTGCGAAAACAAACGATACAGAGGAATATCTCTCGAAGTAAAAACTCCTAGATTTCTGTGCATCGGCAAAATGTATTCGTCATTGTCCAACACTGCTGTAATCCCAACAGAAATTGCCTCCTGTCCTATTCCCGAAAACCATTTTGACACCTTTCCTTGACGGATCAATATCAACATTTTTTCTTCTATAAGTCTGGGTTTGAGTAGCTTTTTGTATAAACTTATAAGTTGCTCGTTGGTCAGTTGTTTTCTGTCGAAATTCATAAGGGTTTCTCTTTTTTAAAAGTGGCTCAAAAGTATAAAAAAGTGTTTAGTTTTTTGCCCTCTGTTGGCAGTAATTTTAACGCGTTGGTTGTTATTATTAAAAAATAATACTTAATTTTACATAACAATTGGAGGCATTGAGTTTACTTGATGTCTTTTTGATTTAAAATGCATATTAAAATCGGCGACTATTCGCAAAGCGTTCAATTATTATGGACTTACAAGAACAATTAAGAAATCTTTTTCCCGAGCATATTGTTGATGAATCGGATGCTGTTATTTTGCCTGAAGATAAAGAGCTTTGGATTCAAAACGAACCGATGATTTGCAAGTATGAAAAAAGAAAAGGCAAACCAACCACCATCATAGAAGGCTACACAGGCACGGATGAAGATTTTAAAATTTTAGCTAAGGAATTAAAAACAAAATTGAGTGTTGGCGGTACTTTCAAAGACGATTCCATCATCATTCAAGGCGATTACCGCGATAAAATTATGACAATCTTAAAAGAAAAAGGCTTTAAAGTAAAACGCGTCGGTGGATAAATCAGTCGCAGTATTAAGTCACATTTGACAATGACAAAACAAATAACCAGATAACCAAATTAACATAATGATAAAATCATCCGAATTAATACTAAACCCAGACGGTAGCGTATATCACTTAAATTTAAAACCAGAACATATTGCTCACGATATCATTTTTGTGGGCGACCAAAATAGAGTTGAAAAAATCACACAGTTTTTTGACAGCATCGAATTTTCTACACAAAAGCGTGAATTTAAAACACAAACAGGTTTTTACAAAGGCAAAAAAATTACTGTAATGTCAACAGGTATTGGTCCGGATAACATTGATATTACTATGAACGAATTGGATGCTTTGGTGAATATCGATTTGGAAACGCGTAAACCAAAAGAAAATTTGACATCGCTAAACATTGTACGCATTGGAACTTCAGGTTCTTTGCAAGAAGATATTCCTGTGGATAGTTTTGTAATGGGTGAATTCGGGCTTGGTTTAGACAACATGCTTCGCTCCTACTTGATTGACGATATCTGCGAAACGGATATGGAAGATGCCTTTATCAAACACACCAATTGGGATTTAAGAAAAGGGAAACCTTGTGTAATAGCTTGTTCTGAAGCTTTAAAAAACAGATTCGACAGCAATCAAATCCACAAAGGAATTACTGGAACGGCTGGTGGATTTTATGGTCCACAAGGACGCGTTTTGCGTTTGGCAATTCAGGATCCTGAGTTGAACAACAAAATGGACAACTTCAAAGTCGGTGATGTTAGAATGGCCAATCTTGAAATGGAAACTTCGGCTATTTATGGTTTAGGAAAACTTTTAGGACACAACTGTTTGTCATTAAACGCCATTATTGCTAATCGTGCCAACGGAACTTTCAGTGCTGATCCATACAAAGCTGTTGATGCTTTGATTCAATATGCTTTGGATAAATTGGCTAAATAATTTTTAGGAGCTATTTCCCGCTTTCCGCGCTACATGGTAGCTTGCTGCAATCGGGGCTAAAAAAATAATCATGCAATTAGAAACCGACCGCCTATTAATGCGTCCATTAACGCTTTCCGATGTTGATGATTTCTTTGCCATGAATGACAATCCAAATGTCAACATCTATTTAAGAAATCCTGTTAGAACAAAGGATGAAGCTGAAGAATATATTCAGAGAATCATAAATGAATATAACCGAAATGGAATCTCAAGGTTTGCAGTGATTTTAAAAGAGACAAATAAACTTATTGGATTTTCGGGTTTAAAGTATAGAGATACATTAGAGAACAATCATAGTAATTTTCATGATTTGGGTTATCGCTTTGCAGAAGAACATTGGCGTAAAGGTTTTGCCACCGAAGCTGCACTTGCTTGGTTGGATTACGGATTCAACACGATGAAACTCCAAACAATTCACGCTTGTGCGATTAGTTCCAACATTGGTTCCAATACTGTTTTGCGAAAGCTCGGTTTTGAATTTATGAATGAATATTTTATCCTTGGTTCCATGCATAATTGGTACACATTAGACAAACAAAATTTTAAATAAATGGATTTAACGCTCGAAACGGAAAGATTAATTCTGCGTCCATTAGAACTTTCTGATGTTGAAGGAATGTTTCGATTGGATAGTAATGCCAATGTGCATCAATATCTTGGTAATAATCCTGTGAAAAACATTGAGGAAAGTGAAAACTATATTCAAAATATCAGGAACCAATATGTTCAAAATGGAACGGGAAGATTTGCTGTTGTTTTGAAAGAGACCAATGAATTTATAGGCTGGTGTGGTATCAAATTCATCACCGAACCCGAAAACAATCATGTGAATTTTTATGAAATTGGCTATCGTTTTATTGAAGAACATTGGGGAAAAGGATATGGTTATGAATCGGCAAAAGAATGGCTTGACTATGGTTTCGAGAAAATGAATATCAAAACAATGTATGCTTCGGCACATATTGATAATGCTGGTTCTAACAGAATTCTACGAAAAATAGGTATGCTATTAACTGAGCAATACCATTATGATGGTTTACTTTGCAATTGGTACGAATTAGACAATACTACTTTATCTAAATGAAATCCTTTGAGGAAATAATAAATATTGTAAAAAACCTTCCTTATGGAAGAAATTCAAACCGACATGATTTTTCATTAGTGTTAATGGAAAAAAAAGGAAGTTGTAGTTCTAAGCATGCTTTTTTAAAAGAATTTGCAGACAAGAATAATATTAAAAATGTTCAATTATATATTGGGATTTATAAGATGAATGAGAGTAACACCAACATTGGTTCAATATTATCCGAAAATAAAATTTCCTATATTCCAGAAGCGCATTGTTATTTAAAAATCGACAATCAATATATTGACGCTACTTCTCCCAATGCTGATTTTGAAAAATTACGCAACGATATTATGGAAGAAATTGAAATTGAACCTTATCAAGTTGCCGATTTTAAAGTTGAATTTCATCAAAAATTCATCAAGAACTGGATAGTCGAAACCAACCAAATTAAAAGTTTTGACGAAATATGGGAAATAAGAGAAAAATGCATTCAATTATTATCTAACTAATTCTTTCGAAAATGAAAACCATAAAAATAGCTGGAGTTCCCGAACATTTCAACCTACCATGGCAATTGTGCATTGAAAATGGTGATTTTGAGAAAATTGGTATTAATTTACAATGGACAGACATTCCCGAAGGAACGGGCAAAATGTGTCAGATGCTTCGCGATGGAGAAACCGATATTGCCGTAATCTTATCCGAAGGCATTGTCAAAGACATTGTTTGCGGAAATGACAGTTCAATTGTGCAGGTTTATGTGGAAAGTCCTTTGATTTGGGGAATTCACGTTGCAGCCAATTCTAAATACAATTCTTTATCTGATTTAGAAAATACCAAAGCTGCCATTTCCCGATTGGGTTCGGGTTCCCAATTGATGGCGTATGTGAATGCCAATAATCAAGGTTGGAAAACGGACAATTTGGAATTTGAAATCGTAAATACCATTGACGGTGCTGTGGAAGCTTTGTCTAATGGTACTGCTGATTACTTCATGTGGGAACGATTCATGACAAAACCTTTGGTTGACAAAGGAATTTTTAGAAGAATTGGAGATTGTCCAACGCCATGGCCATGTTTTGTGATTGCAGTTCGGAACGAAGTTTTAGAAAAACATCCAAATGTTATTGCGCAAATATTAGAAATAATAAACGCCAAAACATCGGAATTCAAAGGCATACCCAATATTGACAAGACATTAGCAGAAAACTTCAATCAAAAAATTGAGGATATTCAGGAATGGTTATCACTAACTGAATGGTCACAAAGTCCTTTATCCGAAAAAGTGTTAAACAAAATTCAAAATCAGCTCTTTGACCTTAAAATAATTAATAAAAAAGGTACTTTTGCTGCAATTGTAAAAGCAATATAGCGTTTACATATTGCGCATGATAAATTTAGAAAATCTTACTTATCACCAACTAAAAGAAAAACTCAGGATAAAACGTCCTTGGGATTTGATTATCATTTTTACACTCAACGTATTAATCACAATTCCGGTATTTATTATCGTACATCAAAATTTAAACGACTTAAATTGGGAGATACAAATTGATAGAGTTTTACTTTTTCTACTACTATTACTACTCATACAGATTGCTTTAAAAGCCATGCGAAGAATAACGCTTATTACTGTTATTCTCTATTTCGTAGCGCTAATTTATGGGACCGTTTTTGGGAATTATGGATTGGGAAGTGTTTTTGAAGACTATCGTTCTATGGTTTATTCTATGGACGAAGACCCTTTTCCACAAGATATCATCATTAAAAAACTATTGCCGTTTCCTAATAAATATAAAATAATTGATGCTATTGAATTTAGCAATCCCAAGGTTCGGAATTTTGCTATCATGTCCACAGTGAAACATTTCAAAGACGTAAAAGGATACAACGAGTATCATACCATTATTCAATGCTTTGCAGTGTTCAAGGAAATAAACAGTCGGTGGAATTATGTAAGCGACCCCAAAGGACAAGACTATATTGCCACGGCAACTGAATCTTTACAATATTTATCGGGCGATTGCGATGACCATTCTGTTTTAATGGCAGCTTGTGTGCGCTCCATTGGAGGCATACCAAGATTAATACATACCACAGGACACATTTATCCAGAGTTATTCATTGGAAATAAAAAAGATTTGGAAGCTGTAAATTACCTTATTAAAAAAGAGCTATTCCCCTTGGAAAGCAAAAACAAACCTATCAATTACCACATTGATGAAAGAGGACAAATTTGGTTAAATCTAGATTATACGTCTCACTATCCTGGCGGACCGTTTATGTATGAAGAAATTTTGAGCGCCTTGACATTGAATTAATTTCAATAGTTCCTTTTTTTTATGCCATAATTAGTATATTCGCTTATTCAATAAAACAATTTCAATGAAAAAACTGTTATTCCTTTTTTTATTATTTTCTGCACTTTCACAAGCTCAAGACAGTGGTCTTGCTGCAAAGAAAAATGAATTTAGATTTGATGTATTGTCCTTACTAACATCTCAAAAAATAAGCGTCAGTTATGAGCGTTTCGTTGGAAATAGTTGGTCGGTTGGTTTTAATACCAATTTCTCAAACAGCAGTAAACTAAATGACGATTTTGACAATGGCTACCGAAATAATGTACCCAAGTTTGAAGTGAATCCTTATGTTAGATATGCCTTATCAAAAAGCAAATCACGTTATTATTTTGCGGAAGTATTTGGTTCTTATAATGGTGGGGATTTCAAGGAAATTGTTAGAAAGTTAGATGAAAACAACATTGCATATTACACCACATTGAAATCAAAATACACCGACATCGGTCTTGGAGGAAGTTTGGGATATAAAATGTATTTCAATGAAAAAATTGCATTAGAATTCATTGTCGGATTTGGTAAAAACTTGACCAACATTGATAAAAGTCCCGATGTGATTTCCCGAGTTGGTCTTAATTTAGGTTATAGATTTTAAAAATAAATGAAAATGAAACTATTAAAATATACTTGCTTACTTACTATTGTCTTGTTGCTTTCAAATTGCGACACAAACGATGATGGTTTTTACAATGATCTTTACCTAGAAACCTCAAATTTGGTTCAAATACAAACACAACCAACATTTACGGTTGGTGATAATATCTATTTAAATGCTGATTTTTCAAGATATCAGACAGAACCTGGACAAACAGAGCCTCTAGATATGTATAAAACAACAGGAAACGCTTCAGAGTTTTCTTTTTCTTATGTAATTGAAAAAGAAGTTGGCACTGATACTTGGGAAGTTGTGACTGTTAATGATTCCCAATTGGACATCATTGAAGGCGATGCACAAAATGGTTCCTTTGTTTTAGGACATTGCATTTATGATTCAGTAAGTGAATCCTATAAATATAATGTTGGATTTCCGCTACTTTCAACTGGAAATTACCGCTTGAGTTTTGGATATAACAGTACTTCTGCAACAAAGGTGGAATTGCGTTCTAAACCTAAACCAGGAAAATTAGTTATCAATATGCGTTCTCAAATTTCAACGCTAAACAGCAGTGGTTATTACCTTTTCACGGTAACGAATTAACTACCACTCTATTTCCTGTTTTCCAATGGATTTTAAATATAAATTGGTTTGGCTAAAATGTTTATGGCCAAACCATTTTTTTTGATTGGCACTCATCGGCGAAGGATGTCCGCTTTGTAGCACAAGATGTTTTTCCCGATTAATTCTACTGCCTTTTTGTTGCGCAAAATTTCCCCACAATAAAAAAACAATGTGTTCCTTTTTATCTGATATTTTCTGAATTACAGCATCTGTAAAAACATTCCATTTCAAATGTTTGTGACTATTGGGTTGGTCTTCCCTAACAGTTAGAGAAGCATTTAAAAGTAAAACACCTTGCTTTGCCCAACGTTCCAAATTTCCCGATTCGGGTAAAAATATTCTATCCAAATCCGAGTTAATTTCCTGAAATATATTTCGTAACGAAGGTGGAATTTTCACGCCATCATTTACAGAAAAGCACAAACCATTGGCTTCACCTTTGCCATGATAAGGATCTTGACCAATGATAACCACTTTTATATCTTCAAAAGAACAATGATTAAAAGCAGAAAATATCAACTCTTTTGGCGGGAAGCAAGTTCCATTGACATATTCCTCTTCTATGGCTGTTGCCAATTCCAAAAAATAAGGCTTTTGAAATTCACCAGCGAGAATGTTTTTCCAGGAAGAAGAAATGTCGGGAAACATATTTAAATTTTTATCAAAAATATGAAATTCTCTTTCAATAAGACTTCGAACCTTTGTAACTTTGAACTTTAAAGTAATTCAATGATTTCCATAACAGACAAAACGCTTCAGGATTTACAATTCCCAACGGTTTTAGAAACGATTTCAGCTTCCTGCAACACCGAAATTGGAAAGCAGAAAGCGCTCGAAATAATTCCTTTTAAAGAGAAGGAATTGTTGATGAAAGCGTTGTTACAAACTTCCGAATATCTAGCCTCATTTGACAATAACAATGCGGTTCCCAATCATGGTTTTGACAGTATTTCCCACGAGATAAAATTCTTAGCCATTGAAGATAGTTTTTTGGAAGTTGGAAGTTTTAGAAAAATTGCGTCCTTATCGGATACAACCAATTTCTTGTTACTTTACTTTAAAAAATTCCACGACTATTATCCCAATCTGTATTCAAGAGCAATAGAAGTTGATTATACAAAAGACATTATCAGTAGCATTGACGATGTGGTGGATAAATATGGGGAAATAAAAGACAATGCTTCTCCCGACTTGTTGAACATTCGCCGGGATATGAATTTGGTGCGTGGCAAAGTAAATCAGAGTTTTGGTATGGCAATGAGTCAGTACAATTCGCTTGGTTATCTAGATGATATTAAAGAAAGTTTTGTCAATAACCGTAGGGTTTTAGCCGTTTTATCCATGTATCGCCGAAAGGTAAAAGGTTCGATATTAGGCAGTTCTAAAACCGGTAGTATTGCTTTTATAGAACCAGAAACTACACTCCAATACTCACGTGAATTGAGTAATTTGGAATATGAAGAAAAGGAAGAAATTACTAGAATCCTAAAGTACTTAACCAACGTTATTCGTCCGTTTTTACCTTTATTAATCAAGTATCAGGATTTCCTAAGTGATATTGATGTTATCGCTGCCAAAGCAAAATATGCTCGAAAAATAAAAGGCGTTTTGCCTGAAATCACAAATAACAGAAGATTGTATTTTAGGGATGCCTTCCATCCTATTTTACTTTTGACCAACAATGAGAAAAAGGAAATTACGCATCCACAAACTATAGAATTAGATCAGGAGCATAGGATAATTGTAATATCGGGACCGAATGCAGGTGGAAAAACCATCTCTTTGAAAACCGTTGGTTTATTGCAATTGATGTTGCAATCGGGTATTTTAATTCCGGTGCATGAACGCAGTGAGACGTTTTTGTTTGACAGAATCCTAACCGATATTGGCGACAATCAATCCATAGAAAATCACTTAAGCACCTACAGTTACCGATTAAAGAACATGAATTACTTTCTGAAAAAGTGTAATGCCAAAACCATGTTCTTAATTGACGAATTTGGTACGGGTTCCGACCCTGATTTAGGTGGTGCTTTAGCAGAAATATTCTTGGAGGAGTTTTATCATCGGGAGGCATTTGGAATTATAACTACTCATTATTCCAATTTAAAAATATTGGCCAACGAATTGCCTTTTGCTACGAATGCCAACATGCTTTTTGATGAAAAGACTTTGGAACCTATGTACAAGTTAGCATTAGGACAAGCCGGAAGTTCTTTTACTTTTGAAGTAGCGCAGAAAAACGGAATTCCTTTTGGACTTATTAATCGGGCAAAGAAGAAAATTGAAGGTGGAAAAGTGCGCTTTGATAAAACCATAGCCACGCTTCAAAAAGAGCGTTCCAAAATGGAGAAAACTTCGCAAACACTAAAGGAAGAAGAAAGCAAAGCGCGTGAAGAAGGCAAGAAAATGGAGCATATCAATGTTAAAATAAAACAGAAGCTGGAAAGCTATCAGGAATTGTATGATAGCAATCAAAAGCTGATTTATATAGGACAAAAAATCGATGCTATTTCCGAAAGCTATTTCAACACCAAAAACAAGAAAGAACTTGTTGCTGAGTTTTTAAAAATCATTGAAATTGAAAACTCCAAACGCAAAAAAGCAACTGCCAAAGAAACAATCGTTAAGAGAGAAAAGGAAAAAGAGATTATAAAAGAAGTTACGGTTCAGGTGGAGGAAATTCGCGCAGCTAAAAAAGAGAAAAAATTAAAAGCTAATTTGGTTATTGAGAAACCAAAACCTATACTAAAAGTGGGTGATAGAGTTCGCATGTTTGATGGAAAAGCTGTTGGCAGCATTGACAAAATCGAGAAAAACAAAGCTACTGTTAATTATGGTGTGTTTACTTCTCAGGTGAGTTTGGAAGCTTTGGAATTTGTAGAAAAGGGCAAGAAATAGTTTTATGGAAGGTTTACCAAAAGACAAGAAAATAATTCTCTTTGATGGGGTTTGCAATCTCTGCGAATCTTCGGTGCAATTTATTATCAAACACGATAAGAAAGATAACTTTCGGTTTGTTGCTATACAATCAGATTTAGGTCAGGAAATCATAAAGCACATTGGAATTGACATTACCAAAACGGACAGTATTATACTTTACGAACCTAGCATTGCTTATTATTACAAAGCAGAAGCGGCTTTGAAAATTGCAAATGAGTTAGGCAGAATCTATAGCATTTTAAGTTTGTTCTCGGTTTTGCCCAATGCTATTACAAATTATGTTTACGATTACATTGCCAAAAACAGATATAAATGGTATGGCAAAAAAGACGCTTGTCTCATTCCAACACCCGAATTGAAAGCCAAGTTTTTAGCATAAAAAAAGCGTCCCGAATATCGAGACGCTTTTTTATTTATGAATATAATAATTACTCTTTAACTATTTTCTTAGTAGCAGTTCCTTGGTCTGTTGCAATTTTCATCATATAAACACCAGTAGCTAAATCTCCAATTGAAACTTGTCCTTGAACAGCATTTATTTTTTGATTTTTAACAACTCTTCCATTTAAATCCGTCATTTGAATAGTACTTACAACAATGCCATTATCATTAGCAATCGTAACCAAGTCTTTTGTTGGATTTGGATATACTGCTAATTTAGAAGCTAAAAAATCAGTAGTCCCTAAGGTTTGTGTAACCGTAAAATTATCAATAATAAGTGCTTGTGTAGCGGCATTCAAAGGAGATAAATTATGGAAAGAAAAATAGTAAGTTCCATCAGCTGGTACTGTATAGTTAACTGTTTTTAATTCAAATGTAGTGTTAGCTATATTGTTAACTGTTGCTATTACTGTTGCAGGTGGGTCAACTTGTTGAGCAGTTCCAACATTTACAGTATAACTAGCTGTACCAGTTGCTCCAGTTCCTAAATAATTTCTATCGTAATACGTAATTGTCGCAGTTGCTCCAGCTGTTAAATTTAAACCTCTTGAAAACAACCATGCGTCTGAAACTCCAGTTGTGTTACTTATAGAAACCGCTGAACCAATTCCTTCCTGAGCTAAAGGTGTACCAACTGTTCCTGTATTAATAAACCAAGATGAAGTAAAGTTTACAGGAGATTCTAACCAACCAATAAAAGCTAATTCTTCATGTTCAAACCCTGTGTTATAAGTTGGGTCTGTTGGTAAAAAAACGGTGTTAAAAGCTACTACATCAGTCGTAGCACTATATGCTGGAGCCTGATTTGTATCACAATTGCTTTTTAGATAAACATCATAAACTGAACTTGGTGATAAACCATTAATTGTATAGGGACTTGTAGCTCCAGTTACAATAGTTCCTGTTCCTGGTGTAAAACCGTAAGGACCATATTCTATTGTGACATTAGAACCTCCAGTCCACGAACCTGTAACACTTGTAGTAGTTTTAAGTGCTACGTTTTCAACCAGATTAATTGGTCGAGCACAAGCAACTGATTTTCCTAACAAAATTGCAGGTCTAAAACTAGAAGCCGCAACAGTAGTTGGAATAGCAGTATTAGATTGAGCACATATATTCCCATTTGTTAAACCCGTAGTATTACAATCTACAGTTACAAAGGAAGTAGGCAATGGATTAGCTGCATTTTGATAATCAAAAGCAACGTAAACACCTCCACCTGTATAGGTAAAAGGAGAACCTCCAGAAAAATTATAAACTGCAATTCCTGCCGTATTTGGAACGGTTACTGCTCCAGCGCTAACAGTAGTCATACCCGTAATGGCTGTAGCCCAAGTAGTACTTTTTAAATTTGTTACATCTGCAGTGTTTTGCAAATACAAGGTCATTGTTGCGCTTGTTGTTACATCTTGAGCAGCTAAATAATTAAATGCTATTGAGTTAATAACATCACCGTTTATTAAACCTGAAGCTGTCATTTCGGTTGGTTTTATCAAAATAACACCTCTTTGATATCTAAATCGGCCGTGGGGTCCTCTTGCATTACCAGACGTACTTCCATCACCTGCAATACATGTATAATAATCTGATTGAGAGAATACTTCAGATACTGAAAGTACTGAAAGTAGTAAAAATAATAAAGTAATTTTTTTCATAGTTTGTTTTTATAAAATTAAAGCTCAAATCTACACAAATTATGTATACAAAATCACTCTTTCTCCCATTTTCCAACGACTGAGGTTGCTAATGCATTTCCTAAAACGTTTGTAGCACTTCGGAACATATCACAAAAGTGGTCAATTGGTAGAATTAAAGCAATGCCTTCTATAGGAATTTTAAACATCCCACATGTTGCAGCAACCACCACAAGACTTGCTCTTGGAACACCTGCAATTCCTTTACTGGTAAGCATTAGTACCAATAACATTGTCATTTGTGTTCCAATATCTAAATGAACGCCATAAGCTTGTGCAATAAAAATACTGGCAAAAGTCATGTACATCATGCTTCCGTCAAGGTTGAATGAATAACCCAATGGCAACATGAAAGAAACGATTTTGTCTTTTACACCAAAACGCTCTAATTCTTCGGTAAGTTTTGGAAAAACAGCTTCGCTACTAGTAGTTCCAAAGGCTATAATCAATGGGCTTAGAATGTGTTTTAATAAAGTAGTCATTCTACTTTTTAGGAATAGATAACCAACAACTAATAAGAACAACCAAAGCGATGAAATCCCAACAAGAAAAGAACCAAAATATTTAGCATACGTAATTAATAATTCATCCAAATTCCGGATAGCAAATACGCCAGCTATAGCTCCAAAAACCCCTATTGGCGCAAATTTCATCACATAGTTTACCATTTTCAAAATGATATGCGATGTTTTGTCCAAAGCTCTTACTACGGGTTTTGCGTTATCACCAATGGATGCGGCTGCCAATCCAAAAAAGATTGAGAAAATCACAATTTGCAATATTTCATTATTGGCCATGGCTTCTACAATACTTTTTGGAATGATGTGCTCAATAAAATTTTGAGCTGAAAAACCTTGTGCTTTCTCAGTCACTTCTGCTGCTGTTGATACATCTACATCGGATAAATTCAAACCAACGCCTGGTTGCAAAAGATTCACCCAAAACATGCCTATCAATAACGAAATGAAAGACGCTGTGAAAAACCAACCCAATGCCTTTCCTCCTATTCTTCCAACGGCTCTGATGTCACCCAGTTTGGCAATTCCCACTACAAGCGTTGTAAATACTAAGGGTGAAATTATCATTTGCACCAATCGAATGAAGACAGTTGCTAGCATTTTAATGTAGCCGCTAAATTCTTTTGCTATTTCTTCCGAATAATTATTGTGAATATAAATTCCTAATAGCGCGCCAATTATCATGGCAATTAGAATTTGCACTGTGAGATTTGAGAAAAATGACTTTTTTTGAGTTTGATTTTTTTCCATTTTGATGAGTTTCAGTCGCAGTCGCAGTCGCAGTTTTCAGCAATAATTTACTGCAGACTGTGACTGAACACTGCTTACTATTTTTTATAGGTTTTATTTAGCAAATAAAAATCGGCAAGAACAATCGCAGCCATTGCTTCAACAATGGGAACGGCACGTGGTACAACGCATGGATCATGACGTCCTTTTCCTTGTTGCTCCACAATAGTATTGGAATTGGTTAAGACTTCTTGTTTTTGAATTAAAGTGGCTACAGGTTTAAATGCCACACGGAAATAAATATCCATTCCGTTGGAAATACCACCTTGAATACCTCCTGAAAGGTTGGTTCTAGTGGTTCCATCTTCGTTATATAAATCGTTATGCTCGCTGCCTTTCATTCGGGCGCCACAAAATCCGCTGCCAAATTCAAAACCTTTTACGGCATTGATGGAAAGCATCGCTTTTCCTAATTCGGCATGGAGTTTATCAAAAACGGGTTCTCCCAAACCAATGGGAACATTTTGTAAAACACAAGTAACGGTTCCGCCAACGGTGTCGCCTTCTTTGCGAATTTCTTTAATATAATTTTCCATTTTCTCAGCTGTAGCAGCATCGGGACAACGAACAGCATTACTTTCCGTTAATGAGAAATCTATATCTTGATAAGGTTTGTCAATGAAAATATCGCCAACAGAAGATACAAAAGCATTGATTTTAATTTCGGATAAAACTTGCTTGGCAATGGCTCCTGCTACTACTCTACAAGCTGTTTCGCGAGCCGAGCTTCTTCCTCCACCGCGATAATCTCTAATGCCGTATTTCTTTTCATAGACATAATCGGCGTGGCTTGGACGATAGGAATCTTTAATATGGGAATAGTCATCCGACTTCTGATTGGTATTGGGAATAATAAATCCTATGGGTGTGCCAGTCGTTTTTCCTTCAAAAATTCCAGACAAAAATTGTACGTCATCATCTTCTTTTCTTTGCGTTACTATAGCCGATTGTCCGGGTTTTCTTCTTGCCATTTCTTTTTGAATGGCTTCAAAATTAAGTGTAATTTCTGCAGGACAACCGTCAATAATTCCGCCTAAAGCTTCCCCATGAGATTCTCCAAAAGTAGTTAGTTTAAATAGCGTTCCGTAACTGTTTCCTGCCATGAGTATTGTTTTAAACAAATATAACATTAATGAGGCAAAGTGGAAAGTTATTATTTAAAATTAATGGTATAATGATTTGTTCATTATATTCGCAATACAAACTAATCACAACAAAATGAAAACTAAATTATTTTTTATTGCTTTTGCTATTGTTATTTTGACTTCCTGCTCAAGTGATGATTCATCAGGAGGTGCAGCAAGTGCTACAAATTATTTGCCGTTAACCGATGGGAACTATTGGACTTATGTTACTAATGTTGTGGGACAACCAACATCCAATAGGGATTCTTTATATGTAGCCAATGATACGGTTATCAATACCAAAACCTATAAAAAAATTAAAACACTAGCTATTCCGTTTGGGTTTTACTCCAATTCACTTCGGGATAACGGATTGCGTAAAGAAAGTGATGCTATTTATATGACTGGAAATGCAGGATTGAATTTAGGTAATGTTTTACCCATTAATTTAAACGTAACCGATTTAATAATTTTTAAAGAAAGCGCTACCGTTAATCAAGTGTTAGGTTCTGTTTCGGGTGTTATCAATCAAGATTTGCAAGGATATCCACTTGTTATGAATTATACTTTAAAAACTACGGCATTAGAAACATTACCAACTTATACTGCTGAAGACAACACCGTTTACACAGATGTTAAAAAAGTAAAAACTACGTTAACATTATCTGTTACAACTACAGTTACCATTCCGGGCATTCCAATTCCGCTTACTGTTCCGCTTTTAAATTCTCAAGATGTTGTGGTGTCCAATCAGTATTATGCAAAAAACATTGGGATGGTTTCTGCCAATACAATTATTAGCTATGAACTTCAGGATTTTTCGCAATTTGGAATTACGTTACCTATACCGCAATCGGGTTCACAAACTCAAACTGAATTGTTAGACACTTACCTAGTCAACTAGTAATCTTAATAAAAAAAAATGAAATTATATAACTCAATAGGGCAATACCATTTTATCTTTGTCGTTATATAACAAATAATAATAAACTTAAATTTTATAATTTATGAAAAAAATCATTTTATCTGCTTTTATGCTAATTGGATTAGCGTTTAACGCACAATCGCAGGACATTTCTAAAAATGCACTAGGTTTACGTCTTGGAGACAACGATGGTTTTGGTGGTGAGATATCTTATCAAAGAGGACTTTCAAAAAACAATCGTCTGGAATTGGATTTAGGCTGGAGAAACAGCAAACATGTTAGTGCCTACAAATTGGTTGGTTTATACCAATGGGTTTGGGATATTGACAAAGGATTTAACTGGTATGCCGGCGTTGGTGCTGGAGTTGGAAGTTGGAGTGTTGATGCTAATGGAGGAAATGCAAATGGTACTATTATACTTGCTGCAGGGGATATTGGTATTGAATATAACTTTGCCGAAGCTCCAATTCAATTGTCTTTAGACTTAAGACCTGAATTCTATTTAAACAATACTGGTGATAACCAATTTAGAGATCAAAGTTTTGGACCAGATATTGGACTTGGAGTTCGTTACAGATTTTAATTAAACGCATTGCTATAAATAAAAATCCCATCTTAACCGATGGGATTTTTTTATTTTATAACTATCGGTTTCTTTGAATTAATTTTGAGAACCGTATAAGGATGAAACGTATTATCATCCGAAAGCTCCACAGGTGTATTCTTTTGGGTGTCGGTAATATAAACTTCTATTTGCGTAGGTGTTTCAATTACTTTTTCAATCTTTATTTTGTTATGATTTTCTCTTGTTGGTCCGGCGTTGAGTATAACAAAAGAGCTCTTTTTTGTATCTTCTTCACTTATTAGTTTACTTAACTCGGGATCGCCAAGAAGCATCTTGATTTCTTTTGGTTCGGTTAGAATTTCAAAAAACTTGATATTGGCTCCGTCATCATTTTTGATAAGCAATACGTCATACAAGGATTTTTTTCCTATACTCGTGGTAGACGAACAAGAGTATAAAAATACTAGGGCAACAAGTAAAATTACTTTTTTCATTTCTTATCTTTTATGGCTTTGTTATACACCGCTTCGTATAAAGGCAAAATGTTTTTGATATCAAATCGTTCGGCAACAGAAAGCGCATTTTTTCTAAAAGTCTCTAGTGTAGCTGTGTCTTTTAAAATTATCAGCGCTTTTTCAGCCATGTCATCAATATCGCCAACATTGCTTAAATAACCAGAAAGTCCATCAAAATTTACTTCCGACAAACCTCCCGAATTACTTGATATAACGGGAACACTCCACGCCATAGCTTCCAAAGCTGCCAAACCAAAACTCTCGGTTTCTGAAGGCAAAAGAAACAAATCCGAATAGGAAAGAATTTTGTCAATCTCATTGCTATTCCCAAAGAAAATCACTTTGTCCTGAATTCCTAATTCCTCGCAAAGTTGTTCTGCTTTTTCTTTTTCGGGACCATCACCCACCATCATTAATTTGGCTGGAATATGTTGTTGAATTTTATAAAAAATCTTAATCACATCAGGAATGCGTTTTACTCTGCGGAAATTACTAATGTGCGTTACAATACGTTCCTCTTGTTTTGCCATGACAGAACGATGACAGGATATGGAATTGTCATTTCTATTTTTGTTTAACTCAATAAAATTGGGAATGACAACAATTTCTTTTTTGATGTTAAAGAGTTTGTTGGTATCGTCTTTCAAACTTTGGGAAACCGAAGTCACCACATCCGATTTATTGATACTAAAAGTTACCGCTGGTTTGTAAAAAGGATGATTTCCAACCAAGGTAATATCGGTACCGTGAAGTGTTGTCACCATTGGAATTTTTATACCTTCTTCTTTCAACATTTGCTTTGCCATATAACCTGCATAAGCATGTGGAATAGCATAATGCACATGAAGCAATTCAATTTTATGAAGCTTCACCATATCCACCAACTTGCTGGAAAGCGCTAATTCATAGGGTTGATAATGAAACAGCGGATATTCTGGGACATTGACTTCGTGGTAATGCACGTTGGAATTTAATAATGCCAAACGAACAGGTTGTCTATAGGTGATGAAATGAATCTCGTGACCACGATTGGCTAGTTCTATTCCTAACTCTGTGGCTACTACGCCACTTCCACCAAAAGTTGGATAACAAACAATTGCTATTTTCATAAAGGGATTTTGTTGGTACGAATTTAGGAAAAATTAAGGATGTAAATCATTAAGAGTTGTTAAAAATGAATTTTATATAATTAATTTCCTATAATAAAAACTATTATATTTGATATACATTTACTTATGTTATGAAAAAATATTTCTGCTTTTTTATTACATTAATTTCAATGACAAATTTTAGTCAGACTAAACCATTGTTTAAAATCATTGAATATGGAAAAGTAGGTTATATCAACAACAAAGGAGAAACTGTTATCAAGCCTATTTATTTAAATGGTAATGATTTTTCTGAAGGTCTTGCTTCAGTAAGAATTGGTGGTTATTTCGGATTTATCGACGAAAAAGGAAAGATTGTAATTCCAGCAATATATGATTTTGCTAATAGTTTTACTAACGGTCTTGCACGTGTATATAAGGCGGGAATTCCGATTTACATCAATAAAAAGAATAAACAAATTATTTGTAAACCTTATAAATCGCTTTGGTGTATTAATAGCAAACGAGGTGTCGTCACTACCTACAATAATAGGAAAGGAATTATTGATTTAAAAACAGAAAAACTATTGGTTGACACCCTATACAGTCGAATTAATATTCCTTATAAAGGTATTTCTGTAGTAGAAAAATATTTGGAAAAGAAAAGTAATCCTAATGAGTATTATGTAGCTCTGATAGATTCGGTTGGCCATTACATTGTTCCTTTTGGCAAATATAATTACATAAGAGATTTTCAAGATGACTACACATTGGTTAAAATCAAAAACCCAACCAATGAGAATGAAGCATATCAAGGAGCAATAGATTTGAAAGGAAACCTACTATTTAAAAGACCAATACAAGGTTATGATAGCTATATAGAAGGTAATTTTAATAATGGTTTAGCCAGAATAATACTTTATAAAGATTGGCTGCCTAAAATAAAAGGTGAAAACACTTATTTAAAACAATATCAAGGATATATTAATGTGAAAGGCGAAATTGTTTTAAATGATACATTGAACAAATATGCTTCAAATTTCAAAAATGAAAGAGCATATGTTGTTGGTTTCGACAGAAAAATTCGTTTAATAAACACTTCATTTGAGAAGGTAAATACAGAGCCTTTAAACTATATATTTCTACAATTTGATAAAGGTTACGCAAGAATATCAACCAACGGAAAATCAGGCATAATAGATAAAGATGCAAATTATATTGTCAAACCAACCTTTAAAGACATATATGAATTT
>Ga0208262_1000035_pt1 | contig 80510 bp, 83 predicted proteins | sample LakWasMet15_LOW5_2_FD_183863 | JGI IMG/M metagenome (GOLD analysis project Ga0208262, IMG submission 183863) | Freshwater sediment methanotrophic microbial communities from Lake Washington under simulated oxygen tension - Sediment Metagenome... | ecosystem: Environmental > Aquatic > Freshwater >... | reverse complement strand
CTAGCATTGTGTCTTATACGTAGAATTTGAATAATATTAGTTTCGATTCTATAACTTATTTGGAAATCATAAACAAAATAGGTTCTAAAAGTTCCGTCATTATTTGTTTTTAATTGATCAAGTTTATAAATCTCGGAATTGGTTTTAAGAACTGCTGTACTTTCAAAAATCTTGTCAATTATTTTATCGGCAATAGTGATGGATTTACTTTCGAAAAGAATATAAAAATGAATGTCTTCTAATTGCTTTAAAGCATCAATTGACCAAATTATTTTCGATTCCATTTTTTTGAAATACTTTTGGCTTCCTCTTCTGCAACAAAGTTTCCTTTAGCAATACTATCAAGGGCTTTTTCAATGTCGTAGTTGTATTCTTCAACCGACTGAATTGACGACTCATTCCGCGCCATTAGAAGATTTTTAAGCTTTTCTAAAAAAGAAGTGTCTTTTACTTTATCAATTTCTTGATGTATCCAATTGCGTTCAGCTTGAATATCCATGGTTCTTTTTTTAGTAAATGTAGTAATTATTTATCATTTTCAAAAAGCGCGTCTGTCAATGTTTTAATTCCTTTAAAAATCAAAAACATGCCGCCCAAGCACATGCTGCATCCTACGGCTAAAACCAAATAATGCCAATTGTTTTGCTTATTGATGAAAGCATTGTAAATCACCGCTGGACCAATGAAAACCAATGGTAAAGCATAGATCAAATAGGTAATTCCTTTGTTTAATAAGTCTTTATTTGTTGGCATTTTTATTTTAGATTATAATAATCCACTGCTTTTCTAACGCTTCCGTACTCCTTTAGTAACTCTGACGCGACTTCATAAGTCACTTGAATTTCTCCCATTATCATTTTCACACCGCGGTCAACCAATTTGTCGTTGCTCAATTGCATATCGACCATTTTGTTTCCTTTTACTTTCCCGAGTTGAATCATCGTTGCCGTAGAAATCATGTTTAAAACCAATTTCTGTGCGGTTCCCGCTTTCATTCTCGAACTTCCTGTAACGAATTCGGGTCCAACCACAACTACAATCGGAAACTTTGCTGTTAAAGCAATTGGGCTTCCTTCGTTGCAGGTAATACAACCCGTTATGATGTTATTTTCATTGCATTTTTCCAAACCGCCAATAACATAAGGAGTTGTTCCTGATGCGGCAATTCCAATTACGACATCATTTTCAGTAATGTTATTTTCTTGTAAATCAATCCAAGCTTGTGTGGTATTGTCTTCGGCATTTTCAACGGCACGGCGAATGGCTTTATCGCCACCAGCAATGATTCCGTTGACCAAATCAAATGGAACTCCAAAGGTTGGCGGACATTCCGAAGCATCGACAATTCCTAGTCTTCCTGAAGTTCCAGCGCCAATATAAAAAAGACGACCGCCCAGTTTCATTTTGGCTACAATTTGGTTTACCAAAAGGGCTATTTGTGGTAACGCTTTTTCTACTGCAAGGGGAACGGTTTTATCTTCGTTGTTGATATTGGATAACAAAGCTTCCACCGACATTTTTTCTAAATGTTCGTAGTGCGAGGATTGTTCAGTGGTTTTGGTGAAGTTCATTTTTTATAGTGGCAAAGTTGCAAAGTCCCAAAGTTACAAAGTTATTAGCATATTGCCTACAGCTTTTTGCTTATAGCTTTACAAAAAACTCGCCAATACAATCCCTAAAATAATCATAGAAACTTTGGCAATATTAAATTTGTGTCCTTCGCTACTTTCAAAGATAATGGTGGACGAAATATGAAATAATATTCCAATAACGACTGCCGTGATTTGGGTGTAATAGTCATTTAATATTGGTAAATTATCCGAAACCAAAGTTCCCAACGGTGTCATTGCTGCAAAGGTTAGCATGAAAAATAGCAGTGCCGTTTTATTCAATTGGGCATTGAGGAAAAAGGTCGTTAAGATAATGGCAATAGGCAAATGGTGAATAGCAATTCCGTAAGCCAAATCGTGGTGATGTCCAACAGGAAAACCTTCCAAGAAAGCATGAATACACAAACTAATAAATAACAGCCATGGCATTTGTGTCATTTTATCATGACCGTGCACGTGACCGTGTTCGGCGCCTTTGGAGAAAAATTCTAAAATGATTTGGAACAAAATTCCAAGCATAATAAACAGACCAACTTTAGCACTACCACTTTCATAGACATCAGGTAATAAATGCATCACGGTTAGTGATAGTAAAAACGAACCGCTAAATGCCAATAGCAATTTTAAGTTGGTTTTTCCTTTCGGTTTGAGTCCTAGCGCAATGGTGAAACCTAAAAGGACTGATAGTAAGGGTAGTAAATAGTTCATTTTTATGTTGATTTGGTTATTTGGTTATTCGGTTATTCAACACATAACCACATAACCGAAATGACGCATAACCTATTTAAATATCATAATTAATCGTTCACTCGTATTCTTGTGGAATTTTTTCAGTTTATAATCGCCAAAAGTATCCAACAAATAAATCCCCGTTTCATTCATCATGTTTTGGAAATCTTCAAGCGTGTAAGCTCTGACTTTTTCTGTGAAATGAAACTTCTCACCTTTATCTTCAAAATCAATTTCCTTGATGATGAAACCCTCTAAAGCAAAACGTTTGATATGAAATTGAATACCATCCACTTCTTTAGTTTCTTCGGGAATTAAGTTGTCAATTACATGCTGCGAATTCATAAAGTCAATCACAGCGAAACCATATTCAGAAAGACTTTCTTTAATGGCAATTAATGTTTTTAAATTGTCTTCTTCTTTTTCGAAATAACCAAAACTAGTAAACAAATTGAATATCGCATCAAATTTTTGATCATAGGAAACACGCATATCGTGTACGCAAAAATGCAAAGTGTCGTTGGTGTTTTTGGTAGCTTCCAAAATGCTATTTTCGGACAAATCCGCGCCCACAACATCAAAACCCAATTGGTTTAGATAAATGGCATGTCGTCCTTTGCCACACGCTAAATCAAGCACTTTTGACTTTTCTGGAAGATTTAAATAATGTGTAATCGTGTCCATGAAAACCTGTGCTTCACGGTAATTTCTTTCCTTATATAAAATGTGATAATATGGCGAATCAAACCACGAAGCATACCACTTTTTTGGAGTTTTAATTTCGATTTCCGATTTCGGATTTATAGCCTCTGACATTTATGCAGTGTAATGATTTTTAAACGTACAAATTTAGTGTATTTTTGCAGATGAAACTCAAATATTGGGTTTTGTTAATTAGAGAAATTGCAATTGATTTTTGTAATTGTGGTTGACATTGTTATTGACATTGATATTGAACATGGAAAATTATAAAATGATTGCCAAAACCTTCTTTGGTTTTGAAGAAATATTAGCCAAAGAATTGTTGCAACTTGGCGCACAAGAAGTAGAGCAAGGCACTCGAATGGTAAGCTTTAAAGGTGACAAAGGGTTTATGTATAAAGCCAATTTGTCTTTGCGTACCGCTTTGAAAATCTTAAAACCTATTTATTATTTTAGAGCGACCACCGATCAAAACTTGTACAAAAATATGCAAGGTTTGGATTGGTCGAAATACCTTAATGCCAATCAGACTTTTGTGATTGATACAACAGTGCATTCGGATTACTTCAAACATTCTCAGTTTGTTTCTCAGAAATGTAAAGATGCGATTGTGGATCAATTTAGAGATAAAACGGGACAACGACCAAGTGTAGAAAAAGATTTCCCCGATTTGCGTATCAATATTCACATTGACAGAGATCAAGTTTCGGTAGCATTGGATACTTCTGGAAATTCATTGCATCAAAGAGGTTATAGAACGGCAACAAATATTGCTCCTATCAACGAAGTTTTGGCAGCGGGTATGTTATTATTATCAGGTTGGGAAGGGAAAAGTGATTTCTTGGATCCGATGTGTGGTTCAGGAACACTACTTGCCGAAGCCGCAATGATTGCCTGCAATATCCCTGCGAATATTAATCGGAAAGAATTTGCTTTCGAAAAATGGAAAGATTGGGACAATACTTTGTTTGACCAAATTACAGATAGTTTACTGAAAAAAGTACGCGAGTTTCATTATACCATTAAAGGTTATGATAAAGCGCCAAGTGCTGTTTTGAAAGCCAAAGCCAATATTAAAAACGCCAATCTCGACGATTATATTACTATTGAAGAAAAGAACTTTTTTGATACCGAAAAACAAACAGTAGGACCATTACAAATGGTTTTCAATCCGCCTTATGGAGAGCGTTTGGATATAGAAATGGAACGTTTTTATAGAGAAATAGGCGATACCATGAAGCAAAATTATCCAGGAACTCATGCTTGGTTTATCACTGCCAATTTGGAAGCGCTGAAATTTGTGGGACTAAAACCATCGAGAAAAATTAAACTCTATAACGGAAGTTTGGAAGCGCGTTTGGTGAAATACGAAATGTATGAAGGTAGCAAACGAACCAAGTTTCAAAACCTAGAGAATAGGGAGGAAGAATAATTATAGAATTCTGAACCGATGCTTTTCTTTGGTATAAGTACCAACACTAATTAATGTCAAAGATGCTAGAAATCCTAAAGTAAAAATAAGACATCCAAAGATGAAAATTGGTGGATAAATGTCTGTTCTAAAAGGGTTTTGTAAAGACACAAATAAAATTAGCATTACTAATAAAACGGGAGCTGCTATCAGTCCGTAACCAAGATAAAATATTCTTTTATTGATGATTAGTGGAAGACTTAGAATTATTAGAATAATAAAATCCCTTAGAATATAATCATTCCGATTAAACAAAGTCTCAATCAAATTTACCAATCCAACAGTAATAAAATAGGAAGAACCTATGAGTTTTGCTTTTTGGAGATTACTGAATTTTGGATTATCCATACGATTACATTAATAAAAAAATATAAACGTAAAAATTGTGAGATTATTATATTAGTTTATATTTTTATGTTCAGCCTCCATAGTCTTAATGATTTCCTTTACTTTTCCTGCATCAATGCGTTTGGCTTTAATAACTTTATTTTTATCTAAAATATAAATAACTGGGGTAGTGGCCACATCATACTTTTCAACAGCATTATTGAAATGAGCGCCATCATAAACATTAATCCAAGGCAATTTATGGTCGTCTATATATTTTAAATATTTTTCGCCTTCATGTTGCATATAAACGCTGTATACTTTGACATCTTTCTTCTCTTTTATCAATTCATTGTAGGCATCTAATAAGATTGGAATTTCCTTTTGGCAATGACCACAGTCCACATCCCAAAAAACTAGTATGGTGTAATCCGCTTTGACATCGCTCAATTTCACAAACATTTTTGCAATAGCCGCTTCGTTTTTATAATACACTTTGGTAACTTCATCACCTGTTTTTGCGTCTTCAAAACCCATAGCTTTCATTTTTCCAAAATCTTCAGCTTTTATCATGGATAATTCTTGAGATGGAGAACCCACTAATAAAGGTCTAAGTTTATCGGCACGTTTAATGATTTTTTGGATAACTTCGGGATCATCATAAATTCCTTCCGCTTTGCCAGTTTTAAAATACTTGTCTGATAAATGGACAAAAATTTTATCAAATCCCATTATTTTAGAAGTCTCGTAAGAGTAAGTAAAATGTGCCAACATCAATTTAAAAAGCAAACTATTAGGATTAGTTTTTGCCAAGATATTATCCACTTCAACTGCAACAGAATCTGGATGCATAACCACTAGTTGCTCGAAGTATTTTTTAAATTTAGGATTGAAAAATGGATTTCTCATGACGCCATCATCTTTAAAATCTACATTTTCCCAATAATGCTTTTTGTAGTAATTGAATGCGGCTATACTGTCGGGTCTTCCGTTGGAAGCTTTTGGAACATCCTTTAAAAGCTTTTCCATTTTTAAATTCATAACATCGGCAATGTAAGTTCCTTTATGTTGTGCTAAGAATTTTTCTTCATAGTTTAGAATGCTTTTTTCTAATTCTTTTTGCTTTTCATTGAGAGCTAGCGTGTCTTTCTTTGTTTTTAAAACTGTACTTTGTTTTATGGTTTGAAACGCAGAATTTTGTTGACCGATGTATTTAATGTAATTGAAGAAATCATTTTCCATGTCGGAATTAAGTGCTATTAAATCTTTACCAAATTCATATTCCGAATCACTTTTTAATTCCAGTTTTTGTGTATCATCGTCAATAAAAAAATCAAACATTATGGTTTTCTGCTGACTTATTAATGTGTAAATTCCTTTGTTTAGTTTCTCTTTTCCTTTAAAAACGATTTTGCCATTTTTGATATGAGTACAGGTGTCTTTAATCAAGGTTTTATCAAATTGATAATAGGTTAAATACACCAAAGTGTCTTTGCAGTTTTTCAAATTAATTTTGATGTCATATCCAGATTGGGCAGAGGCAAATAAGGATGACAAGCAAAAGATAGCAGCTACAAGTAATTTCTTCATAAACAAGCTTTTTGGTTTGTTCTTTGGGTTTTCAATCGAACAAAAATATATTATTTTTAAAATATAACGGATGCTATTTTTTTAAAGTTAAGTTAAAATTAACTAAATACAGCTGCATTACTGCTAAATGGTTTTGCATAACTCAACCAAAAGTATTTTTATAAGTGTGATTTTTTACCGATTTGAGTATCTTTGTACCGTTAAAAAAAACAATAAAATTATGTCGAAAAAAACAAAAGCATTCGTATTTCAACTTATTTGTTTTGTGATACTATTTCTTGGATTTCGTTATTTAATAGGGGTTTATACCAACTTAACAGGTTATTGGATTCCAATTACTGCTTTTGTGGTTGGCACTATTCTTTCTCCTCAATTCCAAGCGGTTAATACGGCAAGCGGAGAAAAATTATTTATGAAATGGATTTTCTTTAAAGGCGTGAAAGAAATAAAGTAAGCTTCCCTTATTTTTTCTTTTTCTTCTTCGTTTCTTTCTCTTTTTCTTTTGCCTTTACAGTTGATTTATACAGCGGTAAGAAATAGGAAACGGTATAATTAAAACCTACGCCAAAATTACCATTATAGGTTCTGTTAAAGCCGGGAATGTATAGATTGTCAAAATTCGCTGGTTTCTTTTGTGAAAGTAATCGATTCATTCTAAAACTAAAGCCAACATAAACATTGTTGAATACTTTAGCTTTTACACCAGCCACAACTTCTATCCATTGCGCCGATAAACCACTGAATTTTTGTCCAGGAAAGACTGCTGGTGCTTCTCCAAAATAGGGATTGGGGTTATAAATTTCGTAGCTATTTAGCTTTTGACTAAAAGAACTCACACCGTAACGCAAACCAACATAAATCATGTTTTCCATGTCGAGCCAGTTTTCATAGGTGTTATAATCAAAACCTACTTTTACATAGGTTCCTTTGGTTGTAAAGTCTACTCGGTCGTCAGCAACGTTTTTATTTTCGTTACCAATTTCGGCAGCTAGATAGTGTTTTCTCGTTAATCTATAATCTCCTACAACTTCCAAACCTTTATAATCGGTCTCGTAAAAAGAACGGGATAATTTGAATAAATCAACTCCAAAGCGAATTCCGTAGCGTTCTTTTTTAGGAGGAATGCTGTCTTTGACTTTTGCTTCATTTACTTTTTTTACTTCTTTGACTTCTTGTGCTTGCGACAAAAAGCTAAGGAGCATCAGGCAACTACAAAATATACATTTTGATATGTGTCTCATTTTCGGTTTCAATGTTGGTTGTTTCAATATTTATTTGTTGTATCCAAAAGCCATCTGGAGTAGAAGCGTCCGTTTTAGTGACGCCATTGGGTGCGTTTAATTTATAAATAGTCTTGTAACCACAAGCTCTTGATACAAATACATCCTTACGCGTATAATCAAACTGTAATACATCCTCGTTCAAGGAACCCGAAGTGCTTGTACTGTTTAAAATGAGTCGGTATTTTGTTGAATCTAAGGTAGTTTTTAAAGGCAATTGAACTTGGCTTACACCAGTAAAAGTACCTAAAGGTTCGTCATCTGGCATTTCAAAACCAATCACTTTTAGATTAATAACGTTTTTTAATTCGGTTGGATTGCTGGCGTCATAAAAATCTATAATCAATCGCGGTGTTGTTGGCGTATTGGCATCGCAAATATCGTCCTTCTCACAACCGGAGAACGAAAGAGCGATTAGTAATAATACGAGTATTTTTTTCATAAATTGGTATTAGGTTTTAGTCTCAGTCCCAATATTCCTATGTCTGTGACGGCTGACTATTTTCTCAGTTCCAAAAGTACAACATTTTCCACATGATGCGTTTGCGGAAACATATCTACTGGTCTTACTCGAGTTACTTTGTATTTTTCATCCATTAAAGCTAAATCACGAGCTTGTGTTGCCGAGTTACAACTCACATATACAATTTTATCGGCACCAATTTTAAGCAGTTGTTCCACTACATCTTTGTGCATTCCGTCTCTTGGTGGATCGGTGATGATTACATCGGGTTGCCCGTGTTGCGCAAGGAAGTCGTCGTTGAATACGTTTTTCATATCACCAACATAAAACTCACAGTTTGTAATTCCGTTGCGTTTTGCGTTTTCTTTAGCATCAAAAATAGCTTCAGGAATGGCTTCCACACCAATTACTTTCTTGGCTTGTTTGGCAACAAATTGTGCAATGGTTCCTGTTCCTGTATACAAATCATAAACTACTTCATTGCCTGTTAAACCTGCAAATTCTCTTGTGATTTTGTATAATTCATACGCTTGGTCGGAATTGGTTTGGTAAAACGATTTGGCATTGATACTAAAATGCAAGCCTTCCATTTCTTCCAAGATATACTCTCTACCTTTATATAATTTAATGTCTTGGTCATATAAAGTATCGTTGGCTTTGCTATTAATAACATATTGCAAGGACGTAATTTGTGGAAACTTCTCAAATATAAAATCCAACAGCATTTCGCGATTGGCTTTTTCCTCTTGAAAAAACTGAATCAAGACCATGATTTCTCCAGTGGAAGCAGTTCTAATCATTAAGGTTCTCAACAAGCCTTCGTGATTGCGGGCATTGAAGAAAGTCATGCCTTTTTCAGTAGCAAATTCTTTAATCGCATTCCGAATAGCATTGGAAGGATCTTCTTGTAAATGACATTTTTCAATGTCTAATATTTTGTCCCACATTCTAGGAATGTGAAATCCTAAGGCAGGTTTTTTACTTAAAGAATCATCTTCCGATTGGATTTCTTTTTCTGTTAGCCAACGCGTGTCTGAAAAACCAAACTCCATTTTGTTTCTATAGAAGAACTGCTTTGCAGAACCCAATATTGGCTCGAAATCAGGCATTTCAATTTTCCCGATGCGTTTTAGGTTGTTATAAACTTCTTGGTTTTTGTAAAACAATTGCTTGTCATAGTTCATGTTTTGCCATTTGCAACCACCACAAGCACCAAAATGCTCACAAACAGGTTCAATTCTGTCTGTGGAATATTCGTGGAATTTAATGGCTTTCCCTTCATAATAGGATTTGCGTTTCTTTAAGGTTTGCACATCCACCACATCGCCAGGAACAACGTTGGGGATGAATATTACTTGTCCTTCGGGTGCTTTGGCTACAGAGACGCCTTTGGCACCAGCATCAAGAACGGTTATGTTTTCAAAGATGACTTTGTTGGTTACTTTTTTTCCCATGTGGCAAAAATAAGGGATTGATTAGATATTCTATAGTGTTAATCAAAAAATATATTGCGGTACTGAAAATTTATAAAAAGTAAATTAAATCTTTAATTTACTAAATATCGTAAATCATAATTATTATATTTACAACAAACGTCTCTATATGAATTTATACAACAATTTATCTTCTATTTCTTTTCTTAAGAAAAGTTATACGCTAAAGTTTTTTTTCGTGGCTTTCTTAGGAATTCATATTCCACTAATAGGTTTAATTTTTACGGTTGTTTTATCAAAAGACAATTTTTCATCTGGAACAATATTGCTCGCGACGTTACTTTTAACGCTAATTGCCACAGGAATTACGCTTTATGTAATCAATAAATTAATCAAGCCAATTGAATACGCTTCTAGGGCTTTGGTAAATTATAAAACCAATCGCGATGTTCCCAATTTGCCGATGCATTATGAAGATGAAGCAGGTTTGTTGCTATCCAATATCCAAGATACAATCAATGAAAACGAAAATTATCTTGTTCAAAAACAAGATTTGATTTATTTATTGACACACGATATTAAAAACTTTGCATCGCAACCTATATCCCTTGCCAATCTTATTTTGGAAGAAGATGATGCTGCATCAAGAAAAGAATATGCTAATTTAATTATTGACTCTTCCAGCAAGCAAGTTGATTTTCTGGAAGCGTTTATTTCGTTGCTAAAAGAAGAAGAAGAAATAGCCAAAACCGAAATTACGAAACGAAAAATCAGCATGAAATCGGTTATAGCCACTATTGAAGAACAATTGGAATTAAAGCTAACAGAGAAAGAAATTAAGCTCGATATAGACTGTAAATTGGATGAGGTTGTTTTATATATCAATGAGTTGTTGCTAACTAGAGTACTTTATAATTTAATTTCCAATGCTATCAAGTTTTCTCATCCTGAAAGTGAAATAAAAGTATCGATTAAAAAAGTGCAACATCAAATAGAAATCCATGTAGAAGACGCTGGAATTGGATTTGACAATTCGAAAAAAGCACTTTTGTTTGATAAATTTTCTTCGATGGGAAGAATGGGGACTGCCAAAGAAACTACTACCGGAATTGGATTATATTTGTGTAGTCAAATTGTGAAAAAGTTTCATGGAACGATTGACGCATCGAGTTTGGGAGAAAATAAAGGCGCTACTTTTAAAGTCGATTTTGAACTTTTTAATTAAAAACGGTAAACCAATACAATGAAAACACACTTGGCACTTCTTCGCGGCATTAATGTTTCGGGTCATAAAATGATTAAAATGGAAGCGTTAAAGAAAGCGCTGGAAGCTATTGGTTTTACGAATGTTACGACTTATATTCAGTCGGGGAATGTTTTTGTAACTACCGAAGAAGAAAGTCCTACCAAAGTTGGTTTTCTTATCAAACAAGAAATTGCTAAGACTTTTGGTCATGATGTTCCCGTAATTGTTATTGGCAAAGACGATTTGCAAGCGTGTTTGGACCGAAATTTATTTTTGAATGAAGCGGAAATCGATTTGAAAAAACTGTACGTTTCTTTCATTTCTTCGGAATTGCCTGAGAATATGATTACGCAACTCAATCTAAACTTCATCAAACCCGATGAAATTCAACTGGATGGTAAACGTATTTATTTAAAATATGATATTTCTCCCGCCAAAACCAGATTGGATAACAAGTGGATTGAGAAAAGTATGAATGTGGTTTGCACGACGCGCAATTGGAATACGGTGAATAAGTTGTTGGAAATGTTCCAAGAAAAAAAATAGTTATTTTACAAACGTCACCAAACGTTACTTTAAAAAAATCATCATGAATAAATTGAAGCGATTTTGGAAAATTCTTGGTCCTGGTTTAATAACAGGCGCAAGTGATGATGATCCTTCTGGAATTGCAACCTATTCACAAGCTGGAGCGGCTTATGGATTATCAACATTATGGACTTCGCTTATCGCATTTCCTCTTATGGCTGCGATTCAGCAAATGTGTGCGAAAATTGGCTTAGTTACTGAACAAGGATTGACGGGTGCACTTAAAAAAAATTATCCTCGGCCAGTTTTGTATTTAATGTTGGTTTTTAGTTTTCCAGCAATTATAATGAATATTGGAGCCGATATTGCAGGAATGGGAGCTGTTGGGAATTTGCTTTTTCCAAAAATTGATGCCATTTACTTTAGTATATTTTTTACGGCTGTTTTAATGGTTTTAATTGTTTATTTGCCCTATCAAAAAATTGCAGCTACCTTAAAATATTTATGTGTTGTGCTTTTAGTTTACTTAATTGTTCCTTTTTTATACAAGCAAGATTGGTTAGATATAGCTAAAAGCACTTTTATACCTTCCATTCAATTCAATAAAGAATTTATTAGTGTTTTAGTTGGAATTTTAGGTACTACTATCTCACCTTATTTATTTTTTTGGCAAGCTTCCATGGAAGTAGAAGAAATGGCACATAAAAAACGTCATTTAATGGTGAATAAAAAAATCATTCACGATATGAAACAAGATGTCGATTTTGGGATGACATTTTCTGGAGTAGTAATGTTTTTTATTATTCTAACTACAGGAACCGTTTTATATAAAAGTGGCATTCATCAAATTAATACTGTAGAACAAGCTGCTGCTGCCTTGAAGCCTTTAGCTGGAAATTTTGCTTATTTACTTTTTGCAATAGGAGTAATTGGTACTGGACTTTTGGCTATTCCTGTTTTGAGTGGCTCATTATCTTATATTATTACAGAAACGTTTGGCTGGAAACAAGGATTGGATAAAAAATTTCACGAAGCGAAAGCTTTTTATATTGTAATGGGTATTTCCTTAGTTTTGGGTTTGTCTTTAAATTATTTAGGGATTTCACCAGTAAAAGCTTTAATTTATACTGCAATTTTGTATGGAATGACTGCACCTGTCTTAATTTCAATTATTCTGCATATCTCCAATAATAAAAAAGTAATGGGAAATTATACGAATAGCAGATTTTCTAATATTCTAGGTTTTTCTGCATTAATTATAATGACCTTAGCTGCTATTGTTTTATTATACTTGCAATTAACGTAGAATTACGGTTTCTTCTTAATTTGCATTAAACAAATAACAAATACAAAATTCTTAAAAATCACTATTAAATTTTATACTTTTGCCAAAGTTTATGGATGATTTCTCTCCAAAAGAAGGAATTGATGTTTTAAAAATATCTGTAACGAGGTCAGATAAAAATTAGAAATTATGTCAGTTTTAGAAAAAATTAGTTCAGACGAGATTATTGCTTTAGAAAACAAGTACGGCGCCCACAATTATCATCCACTTCCAGTGGTTTTGAGCAAAGGGGATGGTGTTTATGTTTGGGATGTTGAAGGCAAAAAGTATTACGATTTTCTTTCAGCGTATTCGGCAGTTAATCAAGGGCATTGTCATCCGAAAATCATTGGCGCCATGATGGAACAAGCGCAAACTTTGACGCTTACATCTCGTGCTTTTTACAATGACAAATTGGGAGTTTACGAAGAGTACATCACAAAATATTTTGGTTTCGATAAAGTATTGCCAATGAATACGGGTGCAGAAGCGGTTGAAACAGCTTTGAAACTTTGTAGAAAATGGGCGTATGAGAAGAAAGGGATTTCAGAAAACGAAGCGCAAATTATCGTTTGCGATGGTAATTTCCACGGAAGAACGACTACGATTATTTCCTTTTCGAATGATGAAAATGCGAGAAAGAATTTTGGACCTTATACAGCAGGATTTATCAAAATTCCTTACGATGACATCGATGCGTTAGAAAACGCTATTAAATCTACTAAAAACATCGCTGGTTTCCTTGTAGAACCTATTCAAGGAGAAGCAGGAGTTTATGTTCCTGCCGATGATTATTTAGCGAAAGCGAAAGCCATTTGTACTGCAAACAATGTTTTATTCATTGCCGATGAGGTGCAAACAGGAATTGCCCGAACAGGGAAACTGTTGGCGGTTCATCATGAAAATGTACAACCTGATATTTTGATTTTAGGAAAAGCGATTTCTGGAGGTGTTTATCCAGTTTCTGCAGTTTTGGCCAATGACGCTATCATGAATGTTATTAAACCAGGACAACACGGTTCAACATTTGGTGGAAATCCAATTGCGGCAGCTGTTGCTATTGCTGCGCTTGAAGTTGTAAAAGACGAGAAACTGGCAGAAAATGCGGAGCGTTTAGGAAAAATTTTCCGTTCGGAATTGGCTAAATATATCGAAACCTCCAATATTGCGACTTTAGTTCGTGGAAAAGGATTGCTTAATGCGGTTGTTATCAACGATACGGAAGAAAGTGATACGGCTTGGAATATTTGCATGGCATTACGTGATAATGGCTTATTAGCGAAACCAACACACGGTAATATCATTCGTTTTGCGCCGCCATTGGTTATGAACGAAGCGCAATTGATGGATTGTGTTTCGATTATTATCAAAACGTTAAAGCAGTTTGAAAAATAAATAACAACCTTGTAACCAACTAAAACCCTTATAATTTATGGAAAATCAAAGCAATGAAATGAAGTTAAACGAATCTGCAATCGCATTTTTAAGAGAAAGTGCCAAATGGTCTATGTTTTTAGCTATACTAGGCTTTATAGGTATTGCTTTTATGGTAATAATGGGTCTTTTTATGGGTACAATATTATCAAGCTTTTCACAAATGGGAGGCGGAATGAATAATAGTCCATTTACAATGATGCCAGGATTAATGGCTGGATTTTATATTGTAATTGCTGTTTTGTATTTTTTTCCGATTTATTATCTTTTTAAATATGCTCAAAATACTAAAATAGCCTTGCAATCTGCGAATTCTGATTTGTTAGCAGACGCATTAGGTTATTTAAAATCGCATCATAAATTTTTAGGAATTATGATGATAGTTATGATTTCACTTTATATTTTGATAATTATTGGGGCAGTATTCATGTTTGCCGCTGCTGCAATGTAAATTTTGAATAATAATAAAAAAAACCATCTCTATTCGGGATGGTTTTTTTATTGCTTTTGCTTTTATATTAACTCTGGAAGTACTCTTGAAGGCGTTCACGCATCAATTCTTCGTCTTGCAAAGCGTCCATTCCAACGATGCTTATTACCCAAATAATCATTAGTATAAATAAAACACCTAGTATAATTCCAATAATGGCTAGTACGCGGCCAATGTTTACCGTTTGGTAATTGGTATAGACAACATCATTACTTCTGTCCAACTTCATGTCTTTTTGCGCCAAAACTAAAGCGATAATACCAAAGATTATCCCAAAAATACCATAACAAATACAAGTGATTACTGAAAGAATTCCTAAAACTAATACGACGTTGGCATTGGGTAATTTATTGTTTTCCATAATTGATTTATTGTTTGTTTAAAAATTAAGTAGTTTGTAAAAATAAGACACAACCATTATGACTGCGTTAAGAATGGCGATAAATATAACAATTTTATGATAGCTTCTATTTTTGTCGATGATGTGCAAACCTAAAAACAAAAAGAAGAGTAGGGTTGTGTAAATTGCTGGAAACATATGAAACGCTTTCGCAAAATCACCATGTAGTAGAAATAAAAAAGAGCGTTGGATTCCACATCCAAAACATTCCACACCGAATAGTTTTTTATTCAAACAAGGCAACATATATTCTTCCATAGCACAAAACCTATTTGGTAACAATTTTACAAATAAATTTTGAAACTAAACCCAACTGATTAAAGTTTCTTATTTTTGAATACTAAAAAAATCCACTATGAAGAAGTTGCTAATTCCGATTATGATTGTTGCCATCATAATTGCTTTTTATGAACAGGGTAAAGAGAAATCAAACATTTATATTATGATAATTGCCATCGTGATTTTCATGTATGGAATGATGCGATTGACTTCAAAAGTACCAAGTAAAGATGACGATAATTTAGACGAAGATGATAGCGAAAGGAGATAAGGTTTCCGTACTTGACGATGCTATTGATGGTATCGTTTTGGAAGTGAAAAATAAGGAAGTAACCATCGAAACTACCGAAGGTTTTACGATGACATATTTTGTCAATGAATTGGTTAAAATTATAGATTCCAACATTTTAGATAAAAATATCGGAAGTTATAATTTACATAAAATAAAATTGGAAAAAGAAATCCCAAAACCACGAAGTTTTGTAAAAGAAAAGAAATCCAAGCATGAAAATCCGGTTCCTGAATTTGATTTACACATCGAAAAATTGGTGAAAAATTATAAAGGGATGAACAATTATGAGATACTCACTTTGCAATCGGAAACGGCAAAAAAGCATATTGATTTTGCTATCAGAAATCGGATTTCCAAGATTGTTTTTATACATGGAGTTGGCGAAGGAATTTTAAAATCGGAGCTCGATTTTCTTTTAGGAAGATATGAAATGATTACTTTTCAAGATGCCAATTATCAAAAATATGGTCTTGGTGCCACCGAAGTTTACTTCAAACAAAATGTAAAATAAAAAAAATATCCCGTCTCATTTCAAAACAAGACGGGATATTTTTTTAAGGTTTGGGAGTTTACATACTCGTATCAAAACTGCCATAAAGGAAATCATCTCCCAAATAAAAATCACTATTTCCCTTTTTCAAAGTCACTTTTAATAAATGAACGGTGTGTCTGAAAGTATTGGGACCATTAGATGTTGTGGTTACTGAAATCGTTCCGTCAACGCTTTCTGTGCCATCAACAGCATCCCATTGTTGGTTTAATGTTGGTGTGGCTGGACTAGGCGATGTGCAGAAGTATGTGTCATTAACAGTACCATTGAATAATTTATACGTTAATTTTTTGGTAGCGCTAATTGTCGCTGTTCTTGGTGTTCCGTTCGTTTCTTCATTGGCAAAAAGAGTTGAGAAGTTATCAACGTCCAATACTAGCGATTCCCCTCCACTAATGCTATAAACTCTATCGTCGCAGCTGCTTTTAGTAACCGCTTCTTCATCAAATCCAAATGGTAAATTACTAGCACTTGTCGTATAATTTCCAAATACGAAGCTTTCATAAAGTTGATCGCCACTTGGCTTTTGAAAAGTTACATTCTTTAAAACAATATAATGCTTATAGCCAGTAATCTTTGTGGCATTGGTAGTTTGATCTGTTGATTTTATGGCTGTTGTTGTGATTTCTATATTTCCTGAAGTGGTAATCCATTCTTCTTTCACATTGGGCGTAGCACTAGGAACAGACGGACAAACATTATCAGCACTTGCTGTGGCGTTATAGAGTCTGTAAACGACACGTATTGTGGAACTTATAGGAATTATAGTTGGTACGCCTGACAATGTTTCATCATTCACAAAACTAGTGGAAGGAATTTCTAAATAAAGAATTTCTGAATCTTTTACTTTATAAATAACGTCTTTGCTAGTACATTTTACTGCTGTAACACTATCAAAATCAAGGGTGTCCACCGTTAAATTGCCATCATCACAGGCATTAATAAATAGTAATAAGCAAGCTAAACCTAAAAATCTTTTCATTGTTCTGAATTTTGAACAAAAATAAGTTTTTTATACCAATACTAGTTCTTTTGTGTTTTTTTTAGCACTAGTAATTTTATATTTGCACCATGAAAAAGATTTATCTCGATAATGCAGCCACAACCGCCATGCGTCAGGAAGTTATTGATGTGATGGTGGAAGTTATGCAAAATGATTTTGGAAACCCTTCGTCAACACACAGTTTTGGGCGAGGAGCGAAGGCAATTCTGGAAACTTCGAGAAAATCTATTGCTAAATTATTGCATTGCAATGCGCAGGAAATTGTTTTCACTTCTTCCGCTACAGAAGGTACCAATTGGATTTTAAAATCTGCTGTACATGATTTTGGAGTTAAACGGATTATTACTAGTAGGGTAGAGCATCATGCGACTTTATACACGATTCTTGCTTTGCAATCGGAGGCTAATATTCAAGTAGATTATGTTGCTATTTTACCTGATGGAACTATCGATTTTAGTCATTTAGAAAAATTACTTTCGCAAGATATAAAGACGTTGGTTTCCTTAATTCACGTCAATAACGAAACCGGAGTTATTACTGATATTGAAAAAGTTGGCAAACTATCTCATGTAGCTAATGCCTTATTTCATTGTGATACGGTGCAATCTGTTGGAAAAATGGAGCTTGATTTGTCAGTACTTCCCATTGATTTTTTAGTGGCAACGGCTCACAAATTCCATGGACCTAAAGGAGTTGGTTTTGCTTTTGTTCGAAAAGGTTTGGTTTTGCAACCTATGATTTTTGGTGGCGAGCAAGAAAAAGGCTGGCGTGCTGGTACCGAAGCGTTACATCAAATTGCGGGTATGGCAAAGGCTTTGGAATTGTCTTATCAAAATTTGGAAGTAGATAGCAGCTACATATCCGATTTAAAGGCTTACTGTTTGCAACAACTTATTGCAGCGTTTCCAGCTATAAAAGTTAATGGCGCTAATACATTATACAATATCATCAATATTTTACTGCCTTTTTCGGAAGAAAAAACGGCTATGATTTTATTCAATCTCGATATGAAAGGCATTGCAGTTTCCAGAGGAAGTGCTTGTCAAAGCGGTAGTATCAAGCCTTCGCATGTTTTGGCGGAAATGCTTTCCGAAGAGGATTTGAAAAAACCAAGCTTGCGTATTTCCTTCAGTCATTACAATACAAAAGAAGATATTGACGCATTAATTACAGAGCTGAAGGGAATCTAATTTATTTACTAGTTGTTTTGGCTTTTCGTGCTTTTTCTTTTTGCTTTTCCTTTTCTAGTTTTTTAAAGTAACCCCGAAGTAAAAAATTGTGTTTTAAAGCTTCCAAATTCTCGTTTAGTTTGTTGCTGGCTTGATTAATATTGGTCATAGTAGAATCTATTTGTTTCACAAGTTTTGGGTCATTGGACAAATAATTAATGGCGCCTTTACCTTCTTTAACATTGGTAATGGTGCTGTTTAAATTCACGACAACTTTATCAATTTGGTCACTTGATTTCTCTAAATTGGTTATTATTTTTTTGATGTTTCTTGCTACGGCAGTATCTTTTAAAACCCCAACGACACTGTTTTTATTATCCAATTGAGTAATTATCTTATTCAAATTATCTACTGATTCCGAAGTTCCTTTGCTAGTGATTTTTAAATAATAGATGGTTTTTTTGATGTCATCACTCAAAATAGAATCGTTTAGCAACATTCCAATTGTTCCGTTCCCACTGGTAATTTGATTGGTAATTTTAACTAAATTGGCGGTTACTACTTTGGTGTTATCACTTGTGGCGCTTAACGTTTTCATTATATCATCTGTCATTACTCTATTTTCAGATTGAATGAGATCACCGGCTTTTACGGGTTGATTGGATAGTTTTCCAGGGACAATATTCACAATCATGTTTCCTACCAAACCATCGGATCCTATTGAAGCAATAGCATCTTTTTTTATGTGAGAAATAATTTCTTCTTCTATCATCATTTCTACTCTAATTGTAGAGTCGTTGATGATTACAATATTTTTTACTGTTCCGACATTTATTCCGGAAAAGCGTACGTTATTTCCAAGTTGCAATCCGTTGATGTTTTTAAATTGGGCACTAATGGTTGCTGTTTTATTAAACATGTTTTGCTTATTGCCAATAAAATATATGATAGTTATAAAAAAGAAGGTGCCTAGAATAACAAATACTCCTAGGCGAATTTTTTGATTGGTGGTTTTTTCCATAGTTCTGTTTATTTAAAAAAGGCTTCTATTTTAGGGTCTTTTGATGCAGCTAATTCTTCGAAAGTTCCTTCGGCATAATTTACGCCATCTATTAATAATATCATCCGGTTGGCTATTACTCTTGCACAATCGATATCGTGTGTTATGATAATGGAAGAAGTCTTATATTTTTCCTGAATTGATTTCATCAGTAGTATAATTTCTTTGGAAGTTATAGGATCTAAACCCGTTGTAGGTTCGTCATATAAAATGATTTTGGGTTGCAAGATTAATGTTCTTGCCAGGGCTATTCTTCTTTTCATTCCTCCAGAGAGTTCATTGGGCATCAGATTAATACTGTTCTCTAAACCAACATTTCTTAAAGCCTCGATTACCATTGGAGTTGTATCTTCAATTTTGCCAAATTTCTTGGTGTGTCTTCGCAACGGAAATTCCAAATTTTCCCGAACCGACATAGAATCGTATAAGGCGCTACCTTGAAACAGAAAACCTACTTCTGTTCTAATCTCATCTAATTCTTCCTGATTTATTTTGGATACATTTTTATTCATTATGGTAATTGTACCGCTATCAAATTCTTCAAGGCCAATTAAACATTTAATCATAACCGATTTTCCGGAACCTGATTTTCCCATGACTACCAAGTTTTCACCTTCATATAACTGCAAATGGAAACCGTCTAAAACGTGATTTTTTCCAAAGGACTTATTTAGGCCTTTGATTTCGATTATTGGTTTTAGATTGGTTTTTGGTATCATAAATCGTAAAAAATATTAGTTACAAAAACCGCTACAAAATCTATAATAAACAATAACATAGAGGTGTAAACTACGGCGGCATTGGCAGCTTTACCAACTCCTGCTGTTCCTTTTTTGCAATTATAACCTTTAAAACAACCAACCAAACCTATGGCAAAACCAAAAAAGAAACTTTTGATAGTGGAAGGGATTACATCGCTAAACTCTAAAATATTAATCACTTTATTCATATACAGCACAAACGAAACATCTCCTTTTACGTATTCTACTAAGAAGGAGCCGTAAATTGCAATAACATCACCAAAAAAAACTAGAATGGGAAGCATTAAGGTGGTGGCCATAATTCGGGTGACAACTAAGTATTTATAAGGATTTGTTCCAGATACTTCCATGGCGTCAATTTGTTCTGTAACGCGCATAGAACCTAATTCGGCTCCAATTCCAGAACCTATTCTTCCAGCACATATTAAAGCTGTTATGATGGGGCCAATTTCTCGTATTATGGATACACTAACCATGGCAGGAATCCATGATGCTGCACCAAAATTTTCTAATGTAGGGCGTGATTGTAAGGTGAAAACTAAACCAATAATAAATCCTGTTACGCCAACCAATAATAACGAGCGGTTGCCCATATAAAAACATTGGCGAAGAAATTCTTTGAATTCAAATGGACGTTTAAAGACTTCTTTGAAAAACTTTCCTGCAAAATAAGCTAATTCGCCAATTTCAATAAAGAAAGGCTTAACCAATTCTGGTAGTTTAAAGTTAATCATCAATTTTTGAGATATTGGTTTCAAAATGAAACGATTACTCAAATTTACGATTATTTATTCATTTTAAACCGTATATTTTTTAAAATGATGCGGTAAATATTTTTAAAACTTAACGTTCACGGTTTTCGATTCTCCGTTTCTTATAAAGGTCACAGGAATTTCATCGCCAGAATTTATTTTCCCCAAACATTCCATATATGTGTACACTTCTTTGACATCACAAGTGCCAATTTTAGTGATCACATCTCCTTCTTTAATTCCGGCTAAATCGGCAGGTCTTCCTTCGGTAACGCCATCTAGATGCAATCCATCTCCGTGGTCAGTATAATCAGGCATTACGCCTAAAGTTACTTTGTATTTTGCACGGGTTTTTTCCGCATTTATTTTGGTTTTTGTAAACGCAACATTGTCTTGATTACTGATATCACTTAGAATTCTAAAAGCATAATCCGTACAGTTTTTCACGCCAAAATAATTGATTTTATCTTCATCATCGGAAGGTTTGTGATAATCCGAATGTGTTCCAGTGAAGAAGAATAAAACCGGAATGTCCTTTAAATAAAAAGAGGTATGGTCAGAAGGTCCAACGCCGCTTGGATCCAGCGTGATATTAAATCCGGCAGGTTTATCTTTTTCTGCCAAATCAGGAAATATTGGACTTGTGCCTGTACCTCCAACGGTCATTTCTTTTTTATCGTTCAATCGGCCAATCATGTCCATATTGAGCATGGCAACTACGTTTAGATATTTTGTTTTTACGATTTCTGCTAATTTTTTAGAACCAATTAATCCGTCTTCTTCTCCAGAGAATAAAGCGAAAACATAATTGGCTTTTTCAACTGTTTTATTCTGTGAAAACATTCTGGCTAATTCCAAAACACCAGCCACACCCGAAGCATTATCGTCGGCGCCATTGTGAATTTCCCCTTTTGAATTGGCCTTAGTAGAGTTGTTGTGTTCATTTAAACCTAAATGATCATAGTGGGCACCAACAACAATTGTTTTGGATGCTTTATTATCAAGGAAGGCAATTACATTGTGTCCTGTATTATCGCTAACTTCCAACGAATCATGTGGATTTAATTTTACTTTATAGGTAAAAGCCTGAAGGTAATTGTCTTTTTCAAAAGGTTGTAATTTTAATGCTTTCAATTGTTTTACCAAGTAATCGGAAGCTATTTTTTCTTCTTTGGAACCTGTTAATCTTCCTTTTAGATCATCGGAAGCCAAAAAGGAAAGATGTTTTTTTAATTCTGTTGGTTTTGAATATTCGGCATCATCCGAATCTACCCAATCCGCAATAAAAACATTGGTTTCTCTTGCTTTCTCTTGCTGGCGATTACTTGAAAACACCAATTTTTTTCCATCAGGAGAAAACATTGGAAAGGCATTGAATTCACTTTGATAGGTAATTTGTTTTAGGTTTTCGCCATTCAAATCAATCGTGTACAATTGGAAATCGTAGCCACGAGTAGAATGATGATTGGAAGAAAAGATAATTTTTTTGCCAGAAGGCAGGAAGTAAGGCGCCCAATTGGCTTTGCCTAAATGGGTTATTTGTTTCAAATCACTTCCGTCAATATTGCAGGTGTAAATTTCCATTTCGGTTGGCGCCACAACATTGTCTTTTAAAAGCGCTTTGTAATCCGCTATTTCGGCTTCTGTTTTTGGACGAGAAGAACGAAATACTAACTTTTTGCTGTCGGGTGAAAAGAAACTTCCACCATCATAACCCAATCCATTGGTGATTTGCTTTACATTACTTCCGTCAATATCCATGGTGTACAATTCTAAATCGCCACTTCGGATACTAGTAAAAGCTATTTTTTTTCCGTCAGGCGAAACGACTGCTTCGGCATCATAACCTGGAGAATCCGTTAGTTTTTTGACAATTTTTCCGTTTAAGTCGGCGACATAAATATCAAATTCTGGGTAAACAGCCCAAAGGTATTTTCCATCATGAGGTTTTGGTGGAGGAGGGCAGGCTTCATTTCCTTCAAAGGTTGAAGCGTATAAAATGTGTTTTCCATCGGGCATATAGTAGGAGCATGTGGTTCTTCCTTTACCGTTGGAAATGGGTTTCAAACTAGCAGTTGTAATCTCTTTTTCCTGAAGATCCAGCATGTAAATTTGGTCGCAATGCATACCCATGGCTGGGTTATTAACCTGCAAGGTTAAATGATTTCCATCTGGACTGAAATATGCTTCCGCATTATCACCACCGAAGGTTAGTTTTTTTATGTTTTTCAGATTGCTTTCTTGTGCTACAGCAACGAATGATACTATTGATAATAGAAATGAGAATTTGCTAATTGGGTTCATGCAGTTATAAATTTGAAGTGCAAAAGTAGTGATTTTTTTAGCTTTTATTTGACCAATATGTCATAACCCCAAGGTTGTAATGTTAGAACATCTTTTCCATTCAGCGTTACTTTTTCATTGGTAAAATAATTGGTGTAATTTCCTTTTTGATATTTGGTATCCAGAGTTACAGTTACTGCTTCTGGGGAATAATTCATAAAAACAATTATCTGGTCGTTTTCTTTTGTTCTTGAAAATGAAATTACCTTATCCATTTTATCGCTAAAAATACGAATCATGTGTCCGCCATAATCACCATTCCACAACGCTTTGTTTTTATGTTTGAGCGCAAAAAGTTTGGTGTATAAATCGGTAAACGGATGTGCTTTCCAAACAATTTCATCCTTATCGAAAAACTTCAGGGAACGGTCTAAACCAACTTCCTGACCGCCATATACCAAGGGCATTCCATTTACAACCGAACAAAACACCATGCAAGTTTCCAATCCTTTTCCAAAGTTGGAAAACTGATTTCCTTCCCAGGAATTTTTATCATGGTTCTCTGTAAAAGTCATTCGGTACGCCGCTTTTGGAAACGTACTTTCATCGTGTGCCAAATATTCTACAAGTCCGCCAATTCCTTTATTGTTGGTAGTGGCATCTTTCATTTTGTCCCACAAACTCCAGGAATACGTCATGTCAAATGCTTTTTTGTGTAAGTCGCGCGATTCCCATTCGGCTAGCATAAAGACAGGTTTAATAGCATCCAATTCAGCACGGGCATTATCCCAAAAATCGGTTGGTAAAAAGCCCGCTGTATCGCAACGGTAACCATCAATATCACATTCCTTTACCCAATATTTCAAGGCTCCAGTCATGTATTTTCGCAATTCAGGATTGTTATAATCAAAGTCGATGATATCACCCCAATCGTACCATGGAGTTGGTTGGAAATTGCCTTCGGGTGTTTTGGTATACCAATCGGGATGGTCTTTTACCAATTGATTATCCCATGAAGAATGATTAGCAACCCAATCTATTATTACATGCATTCCCATACGGTGGATTTTGTCCACCAATGCCTCAAAATCTTCTTTGGTTCCAAACTCAGGATTTACGCCATAGTAATCTTTCACCGAATATTCGCTGCCCAAAGTTCCTTTTCGTTTTTCCACCCCAATCGGATTGATGGGCATTAACCAAATAATATCAATTCCCATAGCTTTTAATCTTGGTAAATGGGATTCAAAAGCTTTAAAAGTTCCTTCGGGTGTAAACTGCCGAATGTTGGCTTCATAAATAGTAGCATTCTTGGACCATTCGGGATGTTTAAGCTCTACATATTCCTTGGGTTGGTAACGATTATCGGAAGTGGTTTCTGATTTTTTACAGCTTAGTAATACGGTTAACAATGAAAACAGAATGATTTTTTTCATAAGAAATAGATTTACTCAAATATAAAAAAAATCCGTCTTGCTTTCACAAAACGGATTTTCTATATTTAAAAACCTCGTATTTCGTACCTCGTAGTTTATAAATGGATTACTTCGCCATAAGCATCGGCAACCGCTTCCATCACCGCCTCACTCATCGTTGGATGTGGATGAATCGCTTTTAGGATTTCATGTCCAGTGGTTTCCAGTTTACGCGCTACAACTGCTTCTGCAATCATATCCGTAACACCAGCACCAATCATGTGACAACCTAACCATTCACCATATTTAGCGTCAAAAATTACTTTCACGAATCCGTCCGGAGTTCCAGCAGCTTTTGCTTTCCCAGATGCTGAGAATGGAAATTTACCAATTTTTAGTTCGTATCCTTTTTCTTTAGCTTGTTTTTCGGTAAGACCTACGGAAGCAATTTCGGGAGTAGCATACGTACAGCCCGGAACATTTCCGTAATCAATTGGATCAACATGTAAACCTTTAATTTTTTCAACACAATTAATTCCTTCAGCCGAAGCAACGTGTGCCAATGCTTGTCCTGGAGTTACATCGCCAATAGCATAATATCCTGGGATATTGGTTTGGTTGTATTCGTTTACTAAAATTTTATCTTTATCAACAGCAATTCCAACCTCTTCCAATCCAATATTTTCGATGTTGGTTTTAATTCCCACAGCTGATAATAAAATCTCTGCTTCTAAAACTTCTTCACCTTTAGCAGTTTTTACAAATGCTTTTACACCAGAACCTGAAGTGTCAATTCTTTCTACCGAAGAACTCGTCATGATTTTTATTCCTGCTTTTTTCAAGGAACGCTCGAATTGTTTTGAGATGTCTTCATCTTCAACCGGTACTACATTTGGCATAAATTCTACGATGGTAACATCGGTTCCCATAGCGTTGTAGAAATGCGCAAACTCAACTCCAATTGCACCCGAACCTACGATAATCATAGATTTTGGTTGTGATGGTAAAGTCATCGCTTGACGGTATCCAATTACTTTCACACCATCTTGAGGAAGATTTGGTAATTCGCGAGAACGCGCACCAGTGGCAATAATAATGTGGTCTGCGGAATATTCGGTTACTTTTTTGGCAGCGTCTGTTACGTCCACTTTTTTTCCAGCTTTCAATTTTCCAAAACCTTCGATAACATCGATTTTATTTTTTTTCATAAGAAATTGAACTCCTTTGCTCATTCCGTCCGCTACAGAGCGACTACGATTGACAACGGCTCCAAAATCTTTATCAAAAGAGGATACGGTTAATCCATAATCGGAAGCATGTTTTAGGTAATCAAAAACTTGAGCTGATTTTAATAAAGCTTTCGTTGGAATACAACCCCAATTTAAGCACACACCGCCTAAGTTTTCTTTTTCTATAACGGCTACTTTAAAACCTAATTGTGATGCTCTAATGGCTGTAACATATCCACCTGGACCACTTCCTAAAACAATAATATCGTATTTCATTTTATGCGTGTTTATTTGTTATTTGTATAAAATGCAGTCGGCAAAGCCTCGTGTCATTTTCGTGTCATTTTCTAAATTAATTGAGACTGCGAATTTAAGGATTTATTTTAAAATAAAGTTGAGAAGTTAATAGAGATTAAGATGTTTTATTTTCCGTTTACATTCCAAACTTTTTTTACAATCGTTACAATGGTTGTTGCAATTATGGAGCCTATAAAGGCTAGGAAAATATCTTTTTGGGCATCCCAAACATCACCTTGCGTTCCTAAATAAGCATCGCCTTGTGCTTTGAAAAAGACATCGGCAACAGCCCATTCTATCAATTCATAAAAGGCACTAACGGAAAGTGTAATTTCTATTGGTAAAGTCCAAGCCACCCATGCTGGGAATTTTAGCCATTTCAAAAACATTTCACGCATTGGATACGCCAATAAAAATCCGAAACTAAAGTGCACAATTCGGTCGTAATGATTTCTAGATAAATCAAGGGCGTCTTTTAGCCAATAGCCAAATGGATTTTCGGCGTACGTGTATTTGGAACCATAAACATGAAGACATAGATAAACGCAAATCAGCAGATAACTTAAATCACTAAATTGGAATTTTCTATAACTAAAACCCATAAAACCCAGAAACAAAAACACCAAAGTATTTTCTAAAAACCAATTGGCTGTATCGGTGTTTCCAACGTAAGAGTTTACCCAATTGACCAGAAAAAAGGCTATATAAATTTTAAGCCAAATGTTGTTCTTTAAAGGAGTACGATTTTCGGATATTGCTATTGTAAATGCCATTTAAAAGTGATTAAATTAAATATTGCTATTATTATTTTCTACTGCAAATTGGGAATCATATAATTTTTTATAAAAACCTTCCGTTTTGTTAACTAATTCCTGATGTGTTCCTTGTTCTACAATTTGTCCTTTGTCCATTACGATAATTTTATTGGCATTCATGATAGTTGCCAAGCGATGCGCTATGACAATCGAAGTTCTGCCTTCTGTAATGGTTTCTGTGGCGCGTTGGATAAGTTCTTCGCTATAGGTATCAATAGAAGAAGTGGCTTCGTCCAAAATTAAAATACTTGGATTACTGACATACGCTCTAAGAAAAGCAATGAGCTGTCGTTGTCCAGAAGATAACATTACGCCACGTTCTTTTACATCAAAATCATAACCGTCAGGCAAACTCATTATGAAATCGTGCACGCCAATTTTCTTTGCAGCTGCAATAACGGTTTCTCTTGAAATTTCAGCATTATTGAGCGTGATGTTATTATAAATAGTATCTGCAAACAGAAAGACATCTTGTAAAACGATGGCAATTTGTCTGCGAAGACTATCTAGTTTGAAGTCGTTTATGTTTTGGTCGTCAATATAAATGGAACCCGAATTAATTTCGTAAAAGCGATTTAAGAGATTGATGATTGTTGATTTTCCGGCACCCGTTGCGCCAACAATTGCAATCGTTTCGCCAGCATTAACGTTTAGATTAATGCCTTTCAAAACCTCTTCATTTTGAATATAGCCGAAACGAACATTATCAAAACGAAGATCACCTTTGAAATGACTCGCTTCTTTTGTACCGTTATCCTGCACATCTTCATTGGTGTCCAAAATATCAAAAACACGATTGGCTGCAATCATACCCATTTGCATTTCGTTGAATTTATCCGCAATCTGACGCAACGGATTGAACAGCATTCCGATGAACATGGTATAGGAAATCATTTGACCAATAGTTGTAAATGGATTTCCGTTAAGAATTTGAAAACCACCGTATAAAATTATAACACCTAGAGTTATAGAAGAAATAATATCGGCAATAGGGAAGAAGATGGAGTTATAAAGAATGTTTTTAATCCAAGCGTTATTGTGTTTCTGATTGATCTCTTTGAACTTTTCAAATTCAATATCTTCACGGTTAAAAAGCTGCACAATTTTCATTCCGGTTACGCGTTCCTGAACAAAAACATTCATGTTATTTACTTGTGTTCTCACTTCTTCAAAAGCAACCTGCATTTTTCGCTGAAAAATTTTCGTCATATAAAGCAATATTGGCATTGCAAAAATAACAATCATGGAAAGATGCCAATTCATCCAGAACATTACAACAAGGCAAACGATCATTTTAAGTAAATCACTAAAAATCATGAATAATCCTTGACTGAAGATACGTGCGATTTGCTCAATGTCGGAAACAGACCTTGTTACCAGCATTCCAACAGGTGAATTATCGAAATATTTCATTCTGAAAGTAAGGATGTGTTTGAATAATTTAGTTCGTATGTCTTTGATGATGTCTTGCCCGAGCCAGTTTGCCCAATACACAAAGTAAAGTTGCGATAAGGTTTCCAATAGCAGCATCGCACCCATAATAAGAACGTAGGTTAAAAGACCAGATTTGCTAGCTGTTTTGATATAACGATCAACGGTTATTTCTAATAGGAATGGTCTTAAAGAAGCAAATAAGGCCAATGAAAAAGCAAATAAAATCACACCATAATACCTCATTTTATAAGGCTTGGTGTATTTTAAAATACGTTTGAATAGATTGGTGTCAAATGCTTTTGCCTGCATGTTTTTTTTAGCTTTAAGCAGTAAGCGATAAGCTTTATGCTTTATTTTTTTGCCTAATGCCTATGGCTTATTGCCTACAGCATCAAGAAATTTGTATTCAATTTTTGTTAAATATAAACCGTGTGCAGGCACTGAAAATCCAGCCTGACTTCTATCTTTACTTTCAAGAATGGTTTGAAAATCTTGTAAAGTTATTTTTCCTAATCCAATATTGATCATTGTGCCAACGATTGCCCTAACCATATTGCGTAAAAACCTGTCGGCAGCAATAGTGAAAATTAGTTTGTCTCTGTTTTGTTGCCAATGCGCCTCCATAATTTTGCAATTAAAGGTATTGACATCGGTGTTGACTTTGGAGAAACATTCAAAATCAGTATGCGTAAATAATAATTGCGTAGCGGCATTCATCGTTTCAATATCCAATTGCGATGGATGATACCAACTGTTTTCGTTTTCAAAAACATTTTTCTGTGTATTAATATGATATTCGTAGGTTCTTTTTGTGGCGTCAAATCGGGCATGAGCCGTATCAGAAACTTTGTGAATATTTATAATCGCGATGTCTTTGGGTAAAAAAGAATTCAGTTTATGAATATAAAAAGGAGCATCCATTTCGGTATCGAAATCAAAATGAGCAAACATTTGTTTGGCATGAACTCCAGTATCTGTGCGTCCAGCACCCACAACATCAATGGTTGTTTTTAAAATTGTGGACAAAGCCGTGTTTAAAGTTTCCTGAACAGAAGCAGCATTGGGTTGGTATTGCCAACCGTGATAGTTTGTTCCGTTATAGGCTAGTTCGATAAAATATCTCAAGTTTAGTGTTCAGTGTTCAGTAATTAGTGTTCAGTCATAATGCTGCAAAACTCCTTAATGAACGAGAGTTTCAAAGTCCAAAGTTACAAAGTTTTTGGATTGAGATAAGCTTAAAAGTTACTCGGTTTGCACTTTCTTTTTCTTAGTCATTATTTTAAATACAATCGGAAACACCATCATCCATAACATGGAAAGTGATTTTAATTCGGGTATGTCAATGATGTTGTAGGTTATCATAATTAAAACTGCTGAAATAGAAAAACCAATGACAGCAATTTTTCTTTTTTGTAACTCTGCATTGTGTTCAGTCATATCGGTATTTAAGCGAATTGAAGTGGTTTTTACGATGTAACTGTATAAAACATATTGAGCGATAACGCAGAACAAAATCATAAACAGATACATAAAAAACGGAATCATCTGACCTTTGGCCCTTGTAATCATTGTGGCGCTAAACGGAAACAAACCAATAAAAAACAATAAAAACATGTTGCGTACCACTAGCCCTTTATCATAGTCTTTGAGGAGACTGAACATTTTAAGATGCTGATACCAAACGGTTCCAATAAATCCGAAACTCACAATATAGGCAAGTAGGGTTGGTAAAAGATGCATCATTTCTTTAGATAAGTTCTCAGCTGTAAGTTCTACCGATTCAGGGATTTTTATTTCAATTGCCATAAGTGTGATTACGATGGCGAATACAGCATCACTAAACAAAATCATTCTTTCCAGTTGAAATTCTTTTTTGATTTCTTCTCTTGTAATTTCTTCGTTTTCGTTTTCTTGCATGGAAAGTGATTTGTTGGTTTAGTACTCAAATCTATAAAAAATTTTTTAATCGATGAAAATGAATTAAACGAAACCCTTTTTACTTTGTAACTTTGAGCAAATTTAGATACTGAAACAAGTTCAGCATAAATGAAAAAAATTCTTTTACTTTCCGATACGCACAGTCATCTTGATGATACTATTTTGAAATATGTTCATCAAGCCGATGAAGTTTGGCATGCTGGCGATATTGGCGATTTAAATGTTACAGATACATTAAAAAAACTAAAACCATTGCGTGCCGTTTATGGCAATATTGATGACGATAAAGCCCGAATGGAATTTCCGTTAAACAATCGTTTTTTATGCGAAGATGTTGATGTTTTGATAACGCATATTGGTGGTTATCCTGGAAAATACAATCAGGCGATAAGAGCGGAATTACAAACCAATCCGCCCAAACTTTTTATCTGTGGGCATTCGCATATTTTGAAAGTGCAGTTTGATAAAAAGTTGAATTTATTACATATGAATCCGGGCGCAGCAGGTATTCATGGATTTCATCAAGTGCGCACGATGTTGCGTTTTGAAATTGATGGCGAAAAAATTCAGCAACTTGAAATTATAGAATTAGGCAATCGCGGTTGATGGTTTTTCAAGAATAGGCACTTGAATTGCTACAGTTGTTCCTTTCCCTTTTGCAGAAGTAATGTCTAGTTTTCCTTTGAGGTTGTTTATTCTAGCTCTGATTTGGGTTATCCCAAAACCTTCGTTGCTTTTGTCTTTGGAAACTTCAAAACCTTGACCGTTATCGTTAACTGTAATTACTAAATTTTCATTTTCTTTAGTAATGATTACGGTAGCTTGACTAGCATTACTGTGTTTTAAAACGTTGTTGATGATCTCTGAAATAATAAAATAAAGTTTCATTTCATAGTCTTCCTCAAAGCGTGTTTTCGTATTCAAATTGGTTGTAAAATCAAAGGTAATCTTCGAATTGCTATTCTTTTCACATAGATCTTCCAATGCGTAAATCAAACCAAATTTTGCCAATAAAGTAGGAACTAATTGATGTGACAAATCTCTAACTTTATCATGAGCTTCCTTAATAATAGCACTGGCTTTTGTAATTTCTTCCGATTTTGCAGTGTGCGATGCCGAGAAAGCCATGAGTTGCAATCCTGCCGAAGATAACAACGCACTCACGTTGTCATGAAGCACTGTTGCTACATTCTTACGCTCGGTTTCTTGCCCGTCAATAGTGGCGTTGATGAGGTTTTCTTTAAGGTTGCTTTCTATGGAGTTGAGTTTGTTTTTTTGTTTTAATTTATGGAATTGGAATAAAACGGCTATCAATAAGAGTAACATAATAAGTCCAACAATAACTATGATGTAGAACAGTTGTCGTTTTTTTTGCGCATCTTTTAAACGCTGTTCTTTTGCTTCGAATTCGTCAGCTTTTTTTTGAACTTTATAGCGCGTTTCAACCTGATTAATTTGACTATTGATTTCGGAATTAGAAACCGCGATTGAATTTATTCTGTATTTATTAAGATATAAATTGGCCGATTTATAATCTTTCATTTGCTCATAGACATAAGAAAGATTTTCATAAACCGTAGTTACATTGTCATTTAAAGTGTCATTGCCATAAGATTTTAATTGTTCCAGATAGGCAATTTCTGCTTTTTTCTGATTCTTTTCTACAACCGTGTAATAATAGGCTTGGGCTCCCAAAACACCAATGATAGTTTTTTTGTTTTTAGACAAATTAGCATACACGCTACTTGAATCAAGGTATTTTTTAAAAACATCATATTTTTGAGACAATGCATAACAACCAGCCATAGTTTTATAGGCATTTGCTTTCTGGGTATAGGTTCCTTTTGCTTTGTATAGAGGCAACATTTTTTTAGCATTGGGATATGCCATTTCAAAATCTTGAATTTCTAAATGGAAACGGCATAAGCCATAATAAATTCCGGCAGTTAATGTGTCATTATATATCGGCTTTGCTATTTGTAGCGCTTTTTCATAGTAGGCAACGCTTTCCACTCTTTTCTCAGATAAATAATAATAATCACCAATTTTTTTATTCAGGAATACTTTTTCCAATGGTAATGGTTTCTTTTCAATGATTTTATAGGCATCGAAAAGTACTTGTAAACCTTTGGTATAATCTTTTAATTTGGTATACAAATTGGCTTTGCGCGAAGCGACTTCACAATATTGTTCGTAGTTTTTTTGTTTTAAATAGAGTTTTGCTTTTTTATCGGCATAGGATAATGCCTTTATGATTTCTTCTTTATTTTGATAATAGGTAATAGAATCTACCACTGCTTTGTTTTGCGACCAAGCAGTGATAGAAAATAAATAAAGTAAGATTAATTTTTTTTTCAAGAATTATTATTATGTAATAGAATATTTTGGTTTTATTATGGTGCCACCACCTTGCGTTTGTTTAAACTGTACATTCAGGCAGCCGTCTGTAGTAATATAGTCTTCTGTGTATCCCGTAAAAGTTGGAGATGGAATAGTCTGTCCAGAATTTAACTGAATGTTGATGTAATTAATTTTCCCAACAGCGGTAAGATTGTAATTACAATTGATAGGGATTTCAAAATCGACTGTAAAAGTTAAAGAGTCATCGCTAGAAACGCTATAGTGTCCTAATAGTGCCATAATAATTGAGTTTTAATTGGTTATTAATTTGTGTTTGATTGCATAGGTTACTAATCCAATAGGGGATTTAACACCCAGTTTTCGGATTAAATTTTTACGATGGGTATTCACTGTGTTTACACTGATGAACAAGGCTTCGCTAATTTCTTCTGTACTGTATTCTAAAGCAATAAGTTTTAGAATTTCCAATTCCCTTGCGGAAATATTTTTGTCATTAGTATAATCATTAGAAGAAGTGGTAGCAGGGTTTTTTTTTGTAAAAGTGCTGAAGATTTTTGTTCTAACCGTTTCACAGAAATATTCTTCGCCATCGCTCACCACCTGAATGGCTTCGAGAATATTTTCACCAGCACATTGTTTGGTTAAATACCCTTTGGCTCCCAATTTCATCACTTCTTTTATGAGTTTCAAATCATCATAACTAGAAAGCACAATGATATCAAAAGGAGGTTTTTTTTCGGCAAATTCTTTGAGCACTTCCAAGCCATCCACATTAGGCATGTTAATATCCATTACGAGGATTCCTGCTTTTTCTTTCTGAACTTTCTCAATTAACTGAGTGCCATCAAGGGAACATCCAGATATTTCATAATTGGGATGGGTTGTAATCAAATTACGAAGCCCATCAAGCAATACTTGGTGGTCATCGGCAAGATGAATTTTAATTTTTCGGCTCATAGAAATATTAACTTTCCCAAAGCTAAATAAAAATTGCGATTAATGATAGTATTCTTCCTAAAATAAATAAAAAAAACCCGAACATAACATTCGGGTTTTTCAGCACTAAATAAACTAAGTTTATAGGTTTATCGCAATCGATCCACAGATTTTACGAGATCTTCGTCCTTCTTGATAGCTTTGTTGGCCAAAACTATTAAAACGATAGAAACAATAGGTAAGAACATCCCAATACCTTTCTCAGAAACAGTAGCTGTCCCTCCAGATAAATTTAGCGTTCGATACACAAACAATCCTAATAAAATTAAATTAAATATCATATTCAATCTGCCTAAAACAAATTGGTGTTGTCTTTTTTTGAAAGATAAGATGCTCAACAAAGAAGCGCTCATGCTCAATCCAAATAACGTTACGTAAGTCATATCCATCATGAAAAAGTAATCTTTCCCGTCCATTGCCTTCCATAAAGGAAATACAAATGGCAAAACGCCCGAAACCACTAGCGCTAAGATGAGATAAACCGTTTGAATTCTTTGTAACATTATTTTAAATTTGTTGCACAAAAATATAATTTCTTTTTTAAAATACTATTGCGTGATTAAATTTTATTCGTATTATTGCATAACAAATCCGTAAGTACTTCATCCTTCGGAACATTCCAAGAAAAAAAATCTACCACAATCACATTGTTTTCACATTCATTAAAAAATAATATACTAAACATTTATGTTTGATATTTCTGCCCTCAAAGAAATGAAGCTTTCTGAGCTTCAAGAAATAGCTAAATTAGCTAAAACCATCAAGACAACAGGCGTTAAAAAAGAAGCTCTTATCGAGTTAATTTTAGCAGAACAAACTAAAGCTGCTCCACCAAAAGCAGCCGAAAAACCTGCGAAACCTGTTGCCGAAGACAAGCCAAAAAGAGCAAGGATTTTGCCCGAAAAGAAGGTTGCCGAAAGCAAAGTTCAAAACGACTTATTTGCCAACGAAACCATAGAAGTAACTCCGGCAGCACCTGCACCGCTTTCCATTGCTGAGAAACATCTCAATAAAACATTGAAGTTTAAAAAACCAGCTATTGTTCCTAAAAGCGATACTGAACAACCAACCGAAACGACCGAAATACCTTCTGAAGATAATACAGAAACGCCTCCAACAGAAGAACAACCTCAAGCCAAAATAAACCAAAACCCAAATCAAAAGCATAAAAACCAAAACCCGAATGCCAATCAAAACGGGAATGGAAATCAAAATGGGAATGGGAACAATGGCAATCAAAACCCCAATTTTAAAGGTAAGAAAAACAACTTCCGTGATTCCGATTATGAATTTGACGGTATCATAGAAAGTGAAGGTGTTTTGGAAATGATGCCCGATGGTTATGGATTTTTGCGTTCTTCCGATTATAATTATTTGGCTTCGCCAGATGATATTTATCTATCCACTTCTCAAATCAGATTGTTTGGTTTGAAAACAGGAGATACTGTAAAAGGAGTTGTTCGTCCACCCAAAGAAGGTGAGAAGTTTTTTCCATTGGTTCGTGTTTTAAAAATCAACGGACATGATCCACAAGTGGTGCGTGACCGAGTTTCTTTTGAACACTTAACACCCGTATTCCCAACAGAAAAATTCAAATTGGCAGAAAGAGGAAGTTCCATTTCGGCTCGTATTATAGATTTATTTTCCCCAATTGGAAAAGGACAACGTGGTATGATTGTGGCACAACCAAAAACTGGTAAAACCATGTTGTTAAAAGACATCGCCAATGCCATTGCAGCTAATCATCCCGAAGTATATTTAATCGTATTGCTAATAGACGAACGTCCAGAGGAAGTTACCGACATGCAGCGTAGTGTTCGCGGCGAAGTAATTGCTTCCACGTTTGACAGAGAACCACAAGAACACGTTAAGATTGCCAATATCGTATTGGAAAAAGCAAAACGATTGGTAGAATGTGGTCACGATGTGGTTATCCTTTTGGATTCCATTACGCGTTTGGCAAGAGCTTACAACACAGTACAACCGGCTTCCGGAAAAGTATTGAGTGGTGGTGTAGATGCCAATGCGTTACAAAAACCAAAACGTTTCTTTGGTGCGGCACGTAATGTTGAAAATGGCGGATCGCTGAGTATCATTGCTACGGCATTAACCGAAACAGGTTCCAAAATGGACGAAGTTATCTTTGAAGAATTCAAAGGAACGGGTAACATGGAATTGCAATTGGACAGAAAAATTGCCAACAAACGTATTTTCCCTGCTATCGATTTGACGTCTTCCAGTACGCGTCGTGATGACTTATTATTGGATGAAAAAACAATTAAACGAATGTGGATTATGCGCAAGTATCTTGCCGACATGAACCCAGTTGAAGCGATGGATTTCATTAACGACCGCTTTAAGAAAACCCGAAACAACGAAGAGTTTTTAATATCTATGAATGATTAAAAAAAATCCCATCGAGAAGATGGGATTTTTTTTGGTTTTAAGCACAGTTCTTTTTTAGTGGTTTATTTTCTTAATTTGAATGAATCTTTTTCCTGTCCATATATATTGTTCTGGATATGGAACCCAACGATTTTTAGGATAATAATTTGTTGAATCTGGCGGATTTACAATTAATATTTTACTGTCTTTTTCAAATTTATAACCAACGGCTGATGGTAATCCATTATACACAATTCCTGTTTTCATATCAACTACAGCGCTAACTTGACAAGGCGAACCACAACCCCAAGAAACGAAACAAAAACTACCAGCAAAATTTACCCCATCCTCTTTAACACCATCTTTAGTAACTGTAATAAACATTTTTTTATACTCGTAATTACTAAAATCCAGCTCTTTTTTTAATTCTATATTTTTTATTTCTACTTTGAATTTTTTATTATCAAGCTCCGAATGAAATAAAAACAAAGTATCGATTGACTTTCGCCTTTTTATTACAATCATATTTTTGTCTTTGTAGATTGTGTCATGCTTGTCAATTTTTTCGACTTTTGTTTTCAGTTCAGTAGTCTTTTTAACAACTTTGACATTTTCTTTTTTGCAAGACATTGAAAGAACTATGACTGAAAATAGAAAAGCTAATTTTTTCATTGGGATTTTTTTTAGTTATTGAATTACATTGGTTATAAGCAGCTGTTGTGTGCTGTTTATCACTCAAATTTAATTACTCAAAATGGCTGGTTCCAGAGTAAAGCCCACATTAAAAAAGAAAAAACTAACGCCGTTAAAAAAATAACTAATAAAGTAATTTTTGCAGCTTTAATATTTCGGTTTTTTGAATTTGATTTTTCTTTTGGTAAAAAATATTTAGTAGTTAAAAAAATAAAAATAATGACGAAGTAAATGTAGATAGGAATTGATGTAACGAAGTTTAGAAGCTTAGATAAAAAATACAATAGTCTTTCCATTTTAAATTGCTAACATAAATACGCTATCAATACAATTTGTATGATAAAGCTAAAACAGTAATAGATATTACAACTTGTGCATATTTTGCACCAACGTTTCTATAAATTTACTGATAGGACCTTTAATCATCATCGCCATCATGGCGTTGAATTCGCCTTCAAAATGAAGTTGTACTTCGGAAGAAGTTGGAGAAAGTTCTTTAATATCGGCCGTTAAGTTAAAAGGTAATTTATCACTTGCAGCGCCCAGCACAACTTTGCTAAAGGCTACTTTGTCTTTCATTTTTAATTTTATTTCGGGCATTCCTTTCAATCCAAAAACAAAAATATCTTCTCCCAATACTTCAAATTTGGCAATGTTTTCGGGCATTAGTTTTTCAAAATTCTTTACATCACTCAATGCATTGAATACATATTCTGCCGATTTTTCGAGTGTTTCTTTGGGACTTTCTAAATTCATTTTATTTGAGTTTAATCTGAACTTGTTTCAGATTCTGTTGATATTAATTCTATTGTTATTAATTATTCTGAAAACTGAGACTGAAAACTGCGACTATTCTATACACTCCAAGTCGAAGGACTAATGCGCCAATCTTCCAGCGTCATCAATTCTTCTTCGTTGATGTATTGTTTGTGAACGGCTAGTCTTAAAAGGTTTTCGTAATTCCCCAAGGTGTATAATTCCACGTGGGCTTTCTTAAAGTTTTCTTCGGCAACGGCAAAGCCATAAGTAAAAATCGCCACCATGCCTTTAACATTAGCACCCGCTTCTTTCAAAGCTTCCACCGCTAGTAAACTACTGTTTCCCGTGCTGATTAAATCTTCAACAACAATTACGTTTTGCCCTTTTTGTAGAAAACCTTCCACTTGATTTTGTTTGCCATGTTTTTTTGGTTCGGGACGCACGTATACAAACGGTAATCCCATGCATTCCGCTACCAACATTCCAATACCAATGGCGCCTGTAGCAACTCCAGCAATCACATCGGGTTTTCCAAACTGTTTCTCAATATGCTTAGCAAATTCATCGCGAATGTAATTTCTAATCAGTGGGAACGACAGTATTAATCGGTTGTCGCAATAAATTGGCGACTGCCAACCCGATGCCCATGTAAAAGGATTTTTGGAATTTAATTTAATTGCGTTTATTTGTAAAAGCAATTCGGCTGTTTTTTCGGCTGTTTCTTTATTAAAAATCATAATACAAATGTATAAAGTTTTTGTCAACGATAAGCCACTTTTTTTAACAAATGAAATCGCCAAAGAAACCGATTTTCAGATGTTTTTATTAGAAAGTATTGATATAGAACAGCTCATCATCAAAATTTACCAAAACAAAGTGCAAAAAGCGTATTTGTTTTATCCTGATGAAAAAGAAATGCTTAAGAAGTTCAAAGAAAAAATTCCCGTTTGCAAAGCCGGTGGAGGATTTGTCTTTAACAAGAAAAGAGAAATACTTTTTATTTTCAGAAATGGAAAGTGGGACCTTCCGAAAGGCGGAATTGAAAAAGGAGAGGACATCCGAGACACCGCAGTCCGTGAAGTTGAAGAGGAAACGGGTGTTAATAATTTGGTGATAACTAAAAAACTCCAAAAAACCTATCATGTCTTCAAACGCAACGGCAAATACAAACTAAAAATCACACACTGGTTTGAGATGGAAACCGACTTCGAAGGTACGCCATTACCACAAGCCGACGAAGGCATCGATAAAGCTGTTTGGCTCAATCCAGAGCAAGTAAAAGAGGCCATGAAAAACTCCTATGAAAACATTAAGTTGCTATTTAAAGAGGAGAATTTCCTAAAATAAGTTTTCTGAATACGCTTTTATAACAGCAAACTGTGCATCGATTACCTATCTTTGCCAAATGAAAAATAAGCACCATTCCAACAATATCCTTTTGAATTTAGGCATTGAAAGCCTGAACGAAATGCAGATTGCCGCACAAGAAACCATCCTTAACGATGCGAATGTGTTGTTGCTTTCGCCAACAGGTTCGGGGAAAACTCTCGCCTTTTTATTACCCATTTTTGAAACATTGGAACCCGAAATTACAGGCGTACAATGTCTAATTTTGGTGCCATCAAGAGAATTGGGTTTGCAGATTGAGCAGGTTTGGAAAAAAATGGGCACCGATTATAAAGTAAATGTTTGCTACGGCGGACATTCCATTGATACAGAAATTAAGAATTTGAGTAATCCACCTGCCGTTTTAATTGGAACGCCAGGAAGAATTGCCGATCATATTGACAGAGACACTTTCAAAACCGATAAAATTCAAACCTTGATATTGGACGAATTTGATAAATCATTGCAATTGGGTTTCCATGAGCAGATGTCTTTTATCATTTCGAGATTAGACAAAGTAAATAAGCGAGTTTTGGTTTCGGCGACTTCGGGAATTGAAATTCCAAAATACACGCGTGTTGTGAATCCAACCGTTTTGGATTTTATTCCGAGTGAAGAAGAGAAAGTGAATCTGACTATGAAAATGGTTGTTTCCAAAGAGAAAGATAAGATAGGAAGTCTGTTTAATTTGATTTGCTCATTGAAATCCCAATCGGCTTTGATTTTTTGTAATCACAGAGATGCTGCAGAACGTATCAGCGATACACTTAATGAAAAAGGAATTTACGCCACGTATTATCACGGAGGTATGGACCAGGATGAACGGGAACGCGCTTTGATTCAGTTTAGAAATGGCAGTGTGAGTTATTTAATCACTACCGATTTGGCGGCACGTGGATTGGATATTCCCGAAATGAAGCACGTTATTCATTATCATCTGCCATCCAAAGAAGATGAATTCACGCATAGGAATGGACGAACTGCCCGTATGTTGGCATCTGGAACGGCTTATGTATTAATTCATGAAAGTGAAAAAAAGCTAGATTATATTGATTACAATATGCCAGTTTTAAAAGTAGATACGGCAACGACTTTACCAAAACCACCTGAATTTCAAACCATTTATATCAGTGGGGGAAAGAAAAACAAACTCAATAAAATAGACATCGTAGGCTTCTTTTCTCAAAAAGGCAAACTCGAAAAAGGGGATTTGGGATTGATAGAAGTAAAAGATTTTATTTCTTTTGCAGCCGTTAAATCCAAAAAAGTTAAAGACTTACTTTCTGCCATTCGGGATGAAAAAATGAAAGGGAAAAAGTTTAAAATTGAGGTTGCCCGAAAAGTGATTAAGAAAGTAGAGGAGTAAAGATTAGTCGCAGTTTTCAGTCTCAGTGAACAGCCAACTGCGACTGAATATTATATTTTCTTAACATATTGTGTAATAATAACAATGGTTTGTCCGTCTACTTTTCCTTCAATGTATTCGGCATTTTCATGGTCAAGCCTAATGTTTCTCACAGAAGTTCCTTGTTTGGCAACCATACTTGAACCTTTTACTTTCAAGTCTTTGATTAACACAACCGAATCACCTGTTGCCAGAATAACACCATTTACATCACGATGCACCACTTTGTTTTCATCGCCTTCGCCTTCGCCAGTTGCTTGTGCCCAAGCCAGCGTTTCGTCATCAAAATACATTTGATCTAACAATTCTTGAGGCCAGCCCGCAGCACGTAAACGGCTTAACATTCGCCAGGAAACTACTTGCACCGGAATATTCTCGTTCCACATGCTGTCATTCAAACAGCGCCAGTGGTTTAAATCTACGTTATCTGGGTTTTCAATTTGGTCGATACACGTTGCACACGCCAATATACTTTCGTCAACACCTCCTTTTTTTGTTGGTAGTACAACATATTCATTTAAATTTTCTTCGCTTGCACAAAGTTCACATTTGGAACCGCTGCGTTTATTCAATTCTCTTTCGAAACTCATTTTTATTTTGTTTGTTTTGTTTTTATTTTTTAATGACCACACTTTCAGGTACCAAAACCGTGTAATCACCGCCATTTCGAATCACATCTCGTACAATGCTCGAACTGATATAGGAAGTTTTGGAAGCTGTTAGTAAAAAGACCGTTTCAATTTTTGATAATCTTCGGTTGGTGTGTGCGATGGCTTTTTCAAATTCAAAATCGGCTGGATTGCGAAGTCCACGTAAGATGAAATTGGCTTTGAGTTTTTTGCATAAATCAATGGTCAGTCCTTCATAAACCACAACAGAAATACTTGGTTCATCTGCAAAAGCTTCTTCTATAAAACGTTTTCTCTCTTCTAGAGAGAACATGTATTTTTTTTCTGCATTCACACCAATCGCCACTACAATTTCATCAAATAAAGGAATACTCCTTTTGATAATATCATAATGTCCTAGCGTAATGGGATCAAAGGAACCTGGAAATATGGCTTTTCTCATGATTAATCATTTTTAATTTTACTTTCGATTCTTTTATCGGGAACTATCCATATCAATGCCACAGCAATGTAAAGAAACCCCGAAATCCAAGTGGAAACAAAAGCTAAAGGTATTGCTAATAAATAAAACACGAGTGATATTTTTCCTTTTTTATCATTGTTAATGGCTTGCTTTAAAACAGATTCTTTCCCGTGTAAATGAATTAGTTTGTTTTGTAAAAGGGTATAGGAAACAGCACACATGAGTAATATAAATCCATAAAGACTCATGGGAACTGCTGCAAAATGTTGTTCGCCAATCCAGCTTGTCGCAAAAGGAATCATGGAAAGCCAAAACAGCAAATGCATATTGGCCCACATTACGGCGCCACTTATGGTTTTGGAAGCTTGTAACATGTGATGGTGATTGTTCCAGTAAATTCCAATAAAAATAAAACTCAAAACGTAGCTCAGAAAGATGGGAAGTAAAGGCTGCAAAGCTTCCAATGTAGCTTCGTGTGGTGCTCTTATTTCCAATATCATAATGGTGATTATAATGGCTAAAACACCATCGCTAAAGGCTTCGAGTCTGGTTTTATTCATATTTTATTTTTTTAAAGCCAATTCAATTGCATTGGTAAACAAATCCTCTAAGGAAATTCCCGCTGCTTTGGCTTGTTGTGGAATTAAACTTTCGGTGGTTAAACCCGGAATGGTATTCATTTCCAACATATGCGGTTCGTCATTGACAATGATAAATTCGCTTCTTGAAAACCCTGACATTTTTAAAATTTCGTAAGCTTTTTTAGCAACAGCATTTACTTTGGCTGTCATTTCATCCGAAATTCTAGCGGGTGTAATTTCCTGTGACTTGCCTAAATACTTGGCTTCATAATCGAAGAAGTCGTTTTCGGACACAATTTCTGTAATGGGTAAAACGGTAATTGTTCCTTTGTAATTGATAACGCCAACGGAAACTTCGGTGCCATCAAGGAAACTTTCAATGATGAGTTCGTTGTCTTCTTTGTAGGCATTGGCAATGGCAAAAAGCAATTCATCTTTGGTTTTTACTTTTGTAATTCCAAAACTAGAACCCGATTTGTTTGGCTTTACAAAACAAGGAAGTCCAACTGTTTTCAGAATAGCTTCTTGATTTATTTCGTCGCCAAGATTTAGATAATAAGAAGTGGCAGTTTTAATTCCGTAGGGTTTTAAAACAGAAAGTAAATCCCGTTTGTTAAACGTTAACGCCGCTTGATAATAATCGCAGGAACTTTGTGGAATGTTTAGTAATTCGAAATAGGCTTGCATCAAACCGTCTTCGCCTGGCGTTCCATGAATAGCATTGAAAACACAATCGAAGGTGATTTTTGTACCATCAACCGTTACTGAAAAATCATTTTTATCGATGGGGAATTCTTGGTCTTTATCGTTTACATAAACCCATTTTTCTTTAAAAATGTGAATGCGGAAACCGTTGTATTTTGTTTTGTCGAGGAATTGGTAGACTACGTTTCCGCTGGTCAATGAGATTTTGTACTCGCTGGAATAACCGCCCATGATGATGGCAATGTTTTTCATTTTAAATGCAGGTTTGTTGTTAGTTTTATACTTAGCCCTAGCCCCGATAGTAGTGGAAATCCTCGAAGAGATTGAAACGGATAGCGGGAAATAGCTCCTGAAATAAATTCAGGATAAATCTAAATAATTATTAAACAAAATTATCATTTTTTTTCAAACGATTAACCTTTATGTTTTTTATATCTTTGCTCAAATTATTTTTTTATGAGTTTGCGTAAATATTTAACGAGCGGAGTTTTCTTGGCACAAATTTTAGCTGCTATGGCAATCATTGCCGCTATATCTTATTTGTTTTTTCATTGGATAACGTATACAACGCATCATGGCGAGGAGATTACTGTTCCCGATTTGAGTAGATTGAGCGCAGAACAAGCCGAAGAAAAACTGGATGAATTGGATTTGGATTTTACGATATTGGACACGGTTGATTTTAAAGCGGAATTTCCAAAGCTTACCGTTGTGGACCAAGAGCCGAAACCCGGCGCAAAAGTAAAAAGCGGTAGAAAAATTTATTTAAAAATAAATGCCTCTAAATTCACGATGGTTTCCGTACCGGATTTGGTTGAAAAAACGTATCGTCAAGCGGTGCCAACATTGGAAGCTGTTGGGTTGTTGGAAGGAACGATAACGTATAAACCTTATTTAGGAAAAGATATGGTTTTGGAAATGAGAATGAATGGAAAGAAAATAAAAGCGGGAGATAAAGTTTTGAAATCTTCTAAAATCGATTTGGTTTTGGGTGATGGAAAAGTCGTTTTTGATGATTCAGAAGTGGACAGTTTGGCTGTCGATACTACACAAATTGCACCTGTTGATGGACAATAACAATGATAGCCCAGAGCTTGAAGAAGAATTATTTGAGCATTTTAAAATTGAAGTCCCTAAAGGCCAAGCTTTTTTAAGAATAGATAAATTCCTTATGGGATTTATTCAAAATGCTACGCGAAACAAAATTCAGAATGCCGCCACCAATGGCGATATTTATGTCAACGATGTGGCTGTAAAATCCAATTATAAAGTAAAACCTTTTGATGTCATCCGATTGATGCTAACCCATCCGCCGTTTGACAATACGGTTTTGCCTGAAGATATTCCTTTGGATATCGTTTATGAAGATGATGCATTGTTGCTAATCAACAAACCACCCGGTTTTGTGGTGCATCCAGGACACGGAAATTATACGGGAACTTTGGTTAACGCCTTGGCATTTCATTTTGACAATCTGCCGATGAATTCAAGCGAGCGACCAGGATTGGTGCATCGTATTGATAAAGATACTTCGGGATTATTGGTTATTGCCAAAACGGAACAAGCCATGACTTTTTTGGCCAAACAATTTGAAGACAAAACTTCCGATAGGGAATATATCGCTCTTGTTTGGGGCAATGTAAAAGAAGATGAAGGTACTGTGGAAGGTAATATTGGACGTCATGTGAAAGACAGAATGCAAATGGCTGTTTTTCCAGAAGGCGATCAAGGGAAGCCTGCGGTTACACATTATAAAGTATTGGAACGTTTGGGCTATGTAACTTTGATTTCTTGTAAATTGGAAACGGGGAGAACGCACCAAATCAGGGTTCATATGAAATATATTGGACATACCATTTTCAATGATGCACGTTATGGCGGTGATTTGATATTGAAAGGAACTACGTTTACGAAATACAAACAGTTTGTGGACAATTGTTTTAAAACCTTACCACGACAAGCATTGCATGCCAAAACATTAGGTTTTCAACATCCTACTACGAAAGAGTTTATGAGCTTTGATACCGAATTGCCACAAGACATGAAAGATTGTATTGAGAAATGGCGCAATTATTCGAAGTCGATTAGCACAGAAGAAGAATAAAAAAAGTCCCGATAAGGGACTTTTTTATTGAATATAAGTTGAATTATTTTGTACAGTTTAGTCCGTCAACTGTAAAAGTAAAATCTTTTGTGCTCGTTTTTACAATAGCAGGGTTTTTACGGTCTGGTTTATAAGCGGCACCTGTTCCTATGTCAATTAAACTAAATATTCCCCAACTTACAACACTTAAAATAAAGTTTCCTGTTCGGAATGATGTACCGAAGGTTTGAGTTTTGGTTTCACATCCAGGTTCTTTTAGATCCACTATTAAATTTTTCTCTCTTGGCAGGAGTGTTACCACTTGACCATTTCCCATTTTTTTCCCATTCACATAGATTTCGGCATTGGGATGATCTTTGGCAATAATGGTTGCTTGATATTTACTACCACCAAACATTACGCCGCAACTACTTAATAAAACGGACATGGATACTAGCACGAGGACAATTGAAATACTTCTTTTCATGATTGAATAATTTAAATGTTATAAAGGTTGTTTTTGTTTTTACAAACATAACCTTATTAACAAAAAAATCATCATTTTCTTGCATTTATTTTGAAGTAAATCTAATGTATCTTAATACATTGTTGGAAATTCATTTGGTTTTGCTTCATGCATAATAGCATAAACTTTTTCATAAACATCTTCTATAGAAGGTTTTGAAAGATAATCACCATCCGTTCCATAAGCTGGTCGGTGTTCTTTGGATGTTAATGTTTGTGGTTTGCTATCCAAATAATCATATCCGTTTTGAACTTCAAGAATTTGTTGTAGTAAATAAGCTGAAGCTCCACCAGGAACATCTTCATCAACCACTAAAAGGCGATTGGTTTTTGCAAGACTTTTTACAACATCTTTATTGATATCAAAAGGAAGCAAAGATTGCGCGTCGATAATTTCTACATCGATACCAATTTCCAATAATTCTTTGGCTGCTTGTTCCACAATTCGGAGCGTAGAACCATAGGAAACTATCGTAATATCTTTTCCTGTTTTTATGGTTTCCACAACACCAATTGGCGTTTTGAATGCCCCTAAATTATTAGGCATTTTTTCTTTTAATCGATAACCATTTAAACATTCAACCACTAAGGCAGGCTCATCGGTTTCTAATAAAGTATTATAAAAACCAGCCGCTTTAGTCATGTTTCTTGGCACTAAAACGTGAATTCCACGAATGGCGTTGATAATCATTCCCATTGGCGAACCAGCATGCCAGATACCTTCCAATCGGTGGCCACGCGTACGAATAATTAGTGGTGCTTTTTGATGACCGTGTGTTCTGTATTGTAATGTTGCTAAGTCGTCACTCATAATTTGAATGGCGTAAAGCAAATAATCTAAATATTGTATTTCGGCGATGGGACGTAAACCACGCATTGCCATACCAATTCCTTGTCCTAAAATTGTAGCTTCACGAATTCCAACATCGGCGACACGCAATTCACCGTATTTCTCTTGCATACCTTCCAATCCTTGGTTCACATCGCCAATGTTTCCAGCATCTTCACCAAAAACTAAAGCTTCTGGATATTTTGCAAAAATAGCATCGAAGTTATCGCGTAAAACTACACGAGCGTCAACATCTTCTGCATTATCGTCAAAAGTTGGTAAAACCTCTTTGGCATTAAGAACATTATGAGCAGATTGTGAATATAAATGCGAACTGAATTTAGGTTGTATTTTAGTAAAATAATTGGTTATCCACGTTGCTAATTGCCCTTTGCTATCTTCAGTTACAATCAATCGCAATGCTTTTCTAGCCGTTGTGAAAATTTCTTTTCGGATAGGTTCTTTTATAGCTGCTAAATCGGTGGCTAGTTTTTCAATTGAAGATTTATTAGCACTTGAATTGGCTATACTTTTCAACAACGCAACTAATTCTTGTTGCTCTTCTTTCATTGGAGAAACAAAGGCATTCCAAGCTGCTTTTTTCCCTTCCATGACTTCTTTTTTGCAGTCATTTTCAAGGTTGTCTAATTCTTCGGCAGTTGCTAAATCGTTATCCAATAACCAAATTCTCATTTGCGCCAAACAATCAAATTTAGCTTCCCATTCTAATCGCTCTGCATTTTTATAGCGTTCATGACTTCCCGATGTGGAATGTCCTTGAGGTTGCGTTAATTCGCTGACGTGTATTAAGACAGGGACATGCTCTTCACGTGCAATAGCTCCCGCTTTTTCATATGTCGCAACTAAAGCCGGATAATCCCAACCTTTGACGCGAAGAATTTCGTAACCATTATTTTTGTCATCACGTTGGAAACCTTTTAAGATTTCCGAAATATTCTCTTTGGTGGTTTGATGTCTCGCATGTACAGAAATTCCATATTCATCATCCCAAACACTCATTACCATTGGAACTTGTAAAACGCCGGCAGCATTAATCGTTTCAAAAAACAATCCTTCTGAAGTAGATGCATTTCCTATGGTTCCCCAAGCTACTTCGTTTCCTTTGTTGGAAAAATTCATGTTGCTTTCTAGTCCTGCAACGTTTCTATAAATTTTGGATGCTTGTGCCAATCCTAATAAACGTGGCATTTGCCCAGCAGTTGGAGAAATATCGGCGCTTGAATTTTTTTGTTGTGTTAAGTTTTTCCATTTTCCGTTTTCGTCAAGCGAATGTGTGGTAAAATGGCCACCCATTTGACGACCAGCACTCATGGTATCAAAAGCAATATCGGTGTGACCGTATAAACCTGCGAAAAATTGCAGAATAGACAATTCGCCAATAGCCATCATAAAAGTTTGGTCGCGATAATATCCAGAACGGAAATCACCGTTTTGAAATGCTTTCGCCAAAGCCAATTGCGGCACTTCTTTTCCGTCACCAAAAATCCCAAATTTTGCCTTTCCAGTCAAGACTTCACGCCTTCCAAGAAGACTACATTCTCTACTAATCACTGCGATTTTATAATCTTCAAGTACTTCCAATTTAAAATCTTCAAAGGTAATTTCGGTTTTATTCTGAGTTTGGATCATAGTTAAAAAGCTTACTTAAGGAAACAAATTTAAATAAAAAGATGCAAAGTTTTATATTCTTTGAAAGAAATATAATTCAAGGATTAACAGATTCAAAAGGGTTTAAACAACATTGACTGCGAAATATGCAACAAAAATATTCGATATTCAAGAAATCTTCAAATGAAGCTTGTTTTTCTTAATGGTTAGAACCACTTTCTTGCAAAAAGATTGATTAAGGTTTCTGGATTGAAAGTGATAATAAACCTAATTTTTTGTCCATAATTGGGTTGCGAAGTTTCCCAGCCATTATTGGAATAAACGGGGAAAAATAATTCAAAATAATCGGCAACTAAATTAAAACGAATACCATTATCATAAACGAATTGTTCCTTGGTATTTTTGTTCTTAATCATCCCGATATCACCATAAAAATCAATCCAATTCCAAAGGGTTACACTTGCATTTGTTGTAAGCATCCATTGATTGGCAAAGCGTGTTTCCAATTTGGATTTAAAAAATCCATCCGCAACAATAGACTGCTGACTAAACAATCCTTGCGATTCGGAACGACCAAGGTAATCACTTTCAAAAAGATAATCGGTTGGGCGGTCCAAACCAAAATCAAAGTAAGTTGACTTCGTGCGATTGTACATAAATGTTCCAGCAAAAAAGCGAAGATTGATTTGTCTTTTGTTGTCAAATAGTTTTCTGTATTGGAATTCGGCAGATAATTTTCCGAAAGTCTTTTCTACCTCAATGTCGGAGAGGAAACTATAATGATGGGTAACTTCGGTTTTTCCGTTGAAATATTTTAAAGTAAAGACGGAATAATTCTCGGTATTTTCCCCAATTAGAAAGGCAGATTTTTCTTTATTGACAAAAAATTGCTTGATGACAATAGCTTCCTTTTTGTTATCTCTTAAATCATCAGGTCTAAATCTAAAGGCAATGGAAGGCGCCAAATTGGTATAGTAAGCATCGGGAGCATAATGTAAATAATGCCCAGTTAATTGATATCGAATAAAATATAAATTGCTGTCTCTATTGTATTGATTGACATAAAAAGCGGCTTTCCCCGAAAGATTATTCGTCTTTGTAGATAGCGTTGGATTGATGTCAAAAACAAAAGGTTTGTCTAGAATGGTTTTGTTATGAAAACGCATTCCTGGATAAAAACCATCGTATAAATTGTACTCCAATGTGGGAATATAAACGATTTGATTATAGTTGGGATCTTCTAAATCCTTAAAGAAAATAAATTTAATGGGACGATTGTTAAAACGAATTCCTCTGAGCGATTGCCAATTATTTCTCAAATTAAACTCGGGAACTTCGTTTTTATAATTGATGACAATTTTGTCGGCATTATTTCTTGGAATGGTATAAACGCTATCTTTTTTTATGTTGTCATACCAATATTTAAATACCACATTTTTATTTTTTAGACCATAAACTGGAATGGGCAAATTGGTTGTTGTTTTGTTTTTTATGCTAAAGGAAATGCTGTCTTTTGTTCGGGATACGTTGCTGAATTTATAATCTATAATATCACGGGAATCAATGATTTTGTCAAAAAACCAATCTATTTTTTTCGGTGAATTAGTAGTCAAAATAGTTTCAAAATCCTTTCGGGTAGTTTGCTGCGTTTTATTCAAAGAGAAGAATTGTTGAATACTATTTGGCACCGCATTATTGCCTAAATAGCTGTCCAAATATTTCAAACTCAATCCAGCTCGGTATTTGGAGGCAATTTTTTCATTAAATTTTATCAAAGTGTTTTTCGGACTTCCCAAAGGTTGATCCAAATTTTTACGTGCCATAAGCATATAAAAATAACTGTATTGTCCATTAAAATCAAGGCTTACCAAGTTATAAGCCCTTAGTATTCTGAGCTTGGCAACATTTCCCATCATCTTACTGTCGGGATGAAATTCATCTATGTATTTCATCATGATGTACACTTGAATTCCATCAAAAATCCAACTGTCTTTTCGCGGGTCAAGACGTAAAGTGTTTTTCAGATAATTATTCAAATAGGTTTTTAGGAATTTAACCTCAAACATAAATTCATCCGGAAACGGACTTACAAAATTGGGCAATTGGTTCAAACCATAAAATGGATTTCGCTCATAATCGGCTTGAGAAACGGTTAGTTTTTCGAAAGGATAAGTACCTAAATTTTCGGCAACATAATTCACCACTTTATCAACAACAAGGGCTTTTTGAATGTCGTTTAAACGGTCGTCTTTTATATTGGAAACGACTTCAAGGGCACTGTTTTTATAAATGGAAAATTCACTTCTTTTATCTAAAAACAAACCAAAATCAATTCGGTTTTTACCAGTTAATGTATACGTTGTAAAGTTGTTTTCTTTTAATTTGGTTACTTCATTTAAGTCGGTGCTTAAATCGAGTTGACTAGGGATTTTTATCTCCAAATCAAAATTGGAAACCGCATTGGCATTGTCTTCTAAATTGACATTGCTATATTTAATAAACTCGTGATTCTCATAAAGACTCGGCGTTAGATACCAATTCTTAAGATTCATTTTTCCGTCTTTGCCATAACCAAACTTTGTGAATCGGTCATTTGGAATTTTTACAAGATAGGTGAGTGTAAGTGTGATTTTTTGTTGGGGAGCCAGCTTATTTCGAAGACGAACTTGTACAACATCGGGATAATTTTCATCTCTTTCCCATGTCAAACCTGATTTGTTTTCATCAAGGATAACAATGTCTTTGGTTCGACCGCGTTCATTTTCATCGGCTAAATGAAAGCTTCTTTCAAACTCATCCGAAAAGCGTAATGCCATTGGCGTGTTCCTATCGGTATAAGCATTATTCCAATCATTCAAAACAATACTCGCCAGTGTATCATTAGATTCATTGAAATAAGTAAGTTCTTGAACCACTGTCAAAACTTTTTTCTCAGCATCAACATTCACTACCATTTTGGAATGATGTTGCGCCATTTGTTTTATTGGAAAAAATAAAACAAGGAAGAAAAATAAAATTTTACAGTTAGGTTTCAATGCCTTTTAATTTGGGTATTAGTATTAAACTATACGTTAGAAATTTGGACTTAGATTGAATTTTTTATAGAAATTATCTAATGCTTCCACTACTTCGTCTTCAGTATCTACTATCTTGATTAGCTTCATATCGTCGGCGCTAACGGTTTTTTCTTTTTCAATTAAAACGGCTTTTACCCAATCCAATAGTCCTGACCAAAAATCTTTTCCTACTAGAATTATTGGGAATTTTCCAATTTTCTTGGTTTGAATTAAAGTGATAGCTTCAAACAATTCGTCCAAAGTTCCGAAACCACCAGGCATAACCACAAATCCTTGGGAGTATTTAACGAACATCACTTTGCGCACAAAGAAATAATCGAAATTCAGGTTTTTATCTTTGTCGATATAGGGATTGTAATGTTGCTCAAATGGCAACTCGATGTTCAAACCTACGGATGTCCCGCCGCCATTGTGAGCACCTTTGTTTCCGGCTTCCATAATTCCAGGACCACCACCAGTAATAACACCATAACCGGCTTTACTGATTTTATAAGCTATTTTTTCGGCTAGTAAATAATATTTATCATCTGGTTTTGTTCTTGCCGAACCAAAAATGGAAACGCAAGGGCCAATTCTAGCCATGCTTTCGTAACCGTTTACAAACTCAGACATGATTTTAAAAATCGCCCATGAGTCGTTGGTTCTTATTTCATTCCAAGTTTTTTGTTTTAATTTATCTTGGATTTTATCATCTTCATTTTCAAAATCGTCTATTCTCATTTTCTTGTTTTTATGCTTAATTTATTTTTTTATTATCTTTTGTATTTGCAATCGGTGTCTTAATATATGCACAATAGCATGTTCAATAATGGCTTCTAAATCATAGGTTGTCCATGATGTTTTGATAATGGCTTTCATCATTTCATCATCGGTCATAAGCCATTTGTTTTCATATGTGGCAATGTGATAGAGAAACATTTTATCCAATTCTGACAAACAATCTTCCACAGCATTGACTTCAATTTTTACGGAAGTAACTTCATTGCCAAACCATTTTCTAACATAATTGGAATAGGCATAACCCGAACGAATCATGTGCAACGTGATGTTTCTGATAGATTTGAAATCGTCTTCTTTTGCATCCAATTCTTTTAAAAAAGTTGCATCGGGAATTGAAATTAAAACCGCTTTTAATTCGGTAAGCGCTTTTTCATATTCGTCCGTCATGGCACCAATTGCTCCTAATCTGTACTCCATTGCTTTTTAATTTTCAAACGTGCTAAAGTAATTCTTTTTTTAGATTCGAAGTTATAAATTTAGTTGCGTTGTTGTTTCTCCCATTCCCATTTAAGTAAGGAATAGCAATCAGAGTCTTCATTTTTTCCATCAACAACATAATCTTCTCGCATAGTTCCTTCTTTAGAAAAACCAAAACGAAGTAATAATTTTAGAGAAGGTTCATTTTCTGCGGCTATTAATGCTTCTATTCTATGGAGATTTAATTCGGTAAACCCGAATTTTAAAACAGTTTCTAAAGCCTCGGTCATAAGTCCTTTTTGCTTATGGCTGTCGTCTCTCATACTGTAAAAAACTTCAGCGCGATTGTGAGAAGCTGTCCAAGTATGAAAACCACATTCTCCAATAGGCAAGCCAGTTTCTTTATCTATAAGCAAAAAGAAAAACGAAGAAATTCGGTGGGTTACCATTCCTTTTTCGTGCATGTCTTTATAATGCTCAAATGCAGCGTCATCAAATTCGAAATAGCTGATAATTTCTTCTTTTGATTTGGTGTTGAAAAGCTCGTGAATCAAATCAGGAGTAATGCTCTTGAGAATCAGTCGCGGTGTTATAATTTCAATTTGGTTGGTCATTTTGAATAGGTATTATTGTTCCAATTCTTTTTTCAAAAACGGAGCGGTATAGCTTTTTTTATTTTTTGCGACTTCTTCGGGTGTTCCTACGGCAACAACTTGTCCTCCACCTTTTCCACCTTCAGGACCAATATCAATAATGTAATCTGCCAGTTTGATTACGTCCATATTGTGTTCAATAATCAAAATGGTATTGCCTTTATCCACCAATTTATTTATCACGTCCATCAGCACTCGAATGTCCTCGAAATGCAATCCAGTCGTAGGTTCATCCATAATGTAAATGGTATTTCCTGTATCTTTTTTAGATAATTCGGTAGACAATTTAATACGTTGTGCTTCACCGCCAGAAAGCGTTGTACTTTGTTGTCCCAAGGTGATATAACCCAAACCAACATCTTGGATGGTTTTTACTTTTCGATATATTTTCGGAATGTTTTCGAAGAAATCTACGGCTTCATCAACTGTCATATTCAAAACATCGGATATCGATTTTCCTTTGTATCGAATTTCCAATGTTTCTCTGTTAAATCGTTTGCCAAGACAGGTTTCACATTCTACATAAACATCCGGAAGAAAACTCATTTCGATAGTTCTAACTCCCGATCCTTCACAGGTTTCACATCTTCCGCCTTTTACATTAAAACTAAATCTTCCAGCTTTGTAACCGCGAATCATAGCTTCTGGAGTTAGTGTAAACAAACTTCTGATTTCCGAAAAAACATCGGTATACGTAGCTGGATTGCTTCTTGGTGTTCTTCCAATTGGGCTTTGATCGATGTCAATCACTTTATCCAAATGTTCCAAACCTTCAATTTTTTTATAAGGCTGTGGTTTCTTGACACCGTTAAAATAATACGCATTCAAAATTGGATATAACGTTTCATTTATCAAAGTTGATTTCCCACTTCCTGAAACTCCGGTAACGCAAATTAATTTTCCTAGAGGCAGTTCGATGGCAACATTTTTTAAGTTATTTCCTGTTGCACCTGTGAGTTTTAAAAACTTTCCGTTGCCTTCACGACGCTTTTTTGGAACTTCAATTTTGAGTTCTCCATTCAAATAGGAAGCCGTTAAAGTGTGTTCTTTAAGTAATTCTTTTGGAGTTCCTTTGCTGATGATTTCTCCGCCAAATTTTCCAGCTTTCGGACCAATATCGATTACATAATCGGCGCGTTCAATCATATCCTTGTCATGTTCCACCACAATAATAGAATTACCAATATCACGCAATTGTTCTAATGAATGGATTAGTTTTTCGTTGTCTCTTTGGTGCAAACCAATACTTGGCTCATCCAAAATATACAATACGCCAACCAACTGCGAACCAATTTGTGTCGCCAATCGGATGCGTTGCGCTTCACCACCAGAAAGAGATTTGGAACTACGACTAATGGATAAATAATTTAATCCAACGTTGACCAAAAAGCGCAATCTATCTTTGATTTCTTTTACCACTTCGGTGGCAATTATTTTTTGTTTATCCGATAAATGCTTGTCCAATTCTTCAAACCAAATGCTCAAATCCGAAATATCCATTTGTGATAAATCACCAATATTTTTATCGTTGATTTTAAAATACATGGATTCTTTTTTCAATCGGGAGCCTTCGCAAACTGGACATGGAATTTCGTCCATAAATTCTTTTGCCCAACGTTTTATGGAGGTGGAGCCACTTTCATCGTATTGATTTTTGATAAAATTTGAAATTCCTTCAAACTCTATTTTGTATTCTTTGGTGATGCCTAATGTTTTAGAAGCTACCGAGAATTTATCTTTTCCACCATCCAAAATCATTTGCATAGCTTCTTCTGAAATGGTTTCAATGGGGTCAGAAATGGTAAATCCAAATTTCTCTCCAATGGTTTCCAATTGCTTGAAAATCCAAGAACTTTTGTATTCTCCCAAGGGAACAAAACCGCCATTTCTAATGGATAATTTTGGGTTTGGGATAATCTTTTTCAGGTTGATTTCATGAACAGTTCCCAGTCCGTTGCAATTTTCGCAAGCTCCTTTCGGTGAATTAAAGGAAAACAAATTCGGTTCTGGATTTTGATAAGAAATCCCAGAAGTGGGACACATTAAGTTTCTACTAAAATAACGCACTTCATTGCTGTCCTGATCTAAAATCATCAATACATTTTCACCGTGATGCATGGCAGTATTAATGCTTTCGGATAAACGTTTTTCATTGTCTTCATTGTTCTCAATCACCATTCTGTCTATGACAATTTCGATATCATGGGTTTTGTAACGATCTAATTTCATTCCGGTTACCAAATCTTTTACTTCGCCATTCACGCGAACTTTGAGGAAACCTTGTTTGGAAATTTGTTGGAATAATTCGGCATAATGTCCTTTTCTCGCTCGGATTATTGGTGCTAAAATATTGATGCGTTTGCCTGTGAAATTTTGAATAATCAGGTTTTTGATTTGTTCGTCGCTATAACTCACCATTTTTTCTCCCGTCACATAACTGTAGGCTTCTCCAGCTCTTGCAAAAAGCAATCGGAGGAAATCATAAATTTCTGTGATAGTTCCAACAGTAGAACGTGGGCTTTTGCTGGTGGTCTTTTGTTCGATGGCAATTACGGGTGAGAGACCGTCAATTTTATCCACATCGGGACGCTCCAATCCGCCAAGGAATTGACGCGCATAGGCAGAAAAAGTTTCGATATAACGACGTTGCCCTTCGGCATAAATAGTATCAAAAGCCAAAGAGGATTTTCCCGAACCAGAAAGTCCTGTAATAACCACCAATTTTTCTCTGGGAATAGAAATATCTATGTTTTTAAGATTGTGCACTCGGGCACCAAGAACCTCAATAGTATTGTCCGTTTCTAACATAATTTTCGCAAAACGCAAAGGTACAATTTTGAATGGTAATTTCGATAAGAGATAGGAGAAGTTATTGTTAAAAAAGCCTAATCAATAATCATCTCTTTCAAACGCTGACGGTAATTTTCGAGGATGTCAATTTTGGAAAGAAAACCAAAGTATTTCCCCTTTTGAATTACAGGAAGGATTGTACTGTTGGATGATTCAAACTGTTTCATTATTTTTTCGGGTTTGTCTTCCAATAGAATTATAGTTTCAGGTTGCGTAATGATTTCACTGATTGACATAAATTTTACTGTAAGCGGATTAAAAATAACCGCTTTAACAGCTTCAAAATCGATGACGCCAATTAAGTTTTTCTCTTCATCAACAATTGGGATTATTTTTTGTTCTGTAGTGGAAAAAATCTTTACGGCACTTTCTGCAGTATTATCAAGCGATAATGTTTTATATTTTTTTCGCACGAGCATATAAATATCAATACTTTGCAAAATGTTTTTGTCTTTGTCGCTGGTTAAAACTTCGCCTTTAGCAGCTAGTGCTTTTACTTCCATGGAATGTTTCTCAAATTGTTTGGAAACGGCATAACTCACAGAAGAAACAATCATCAATGGAACCATTAAATCATAACCACCCGTAATTTCACCAATAAGGAAAATTGCTGTCAATGGAGCATGGAACAAACCACTTAGGATTCCGGCCATACCAACAATAGTAAAATTGGCAATGGGTAAATGATGCGTAAAGTTCAGCAGATTTACAATTTTAGCAACAAAAAAACCAAGATAGGAACCTACGAAAAGGGAAGGAGCAAAGTTACCCCCATTTCCGCCGCTACCCAAAGTTAATCCGGTTGCGAATGCTTTTAACAACATCGTTACTCCAACAAAACCTAACAGAACCCATTCACTTTTGAATTGTTCGAGCATGGTATTATCTAATAAAACTTCAGGATTTTTGGAAGCTAATAATTTGATGCTTTCGTATCCTTCACCAAACAATGTTGGAAAAAAGAAAATCAGGACTGCCAAAATAGAAGCACCAAATAAAGCTCTGCGATACCCTTTGTTTCTAAAAGTTCCAAAAAACTTTTCTACTTTCTGAAAATTTCGCGCGTGATAAATGGATGCCAAACCAGCCAAAACTCCCAATAAAATATAAAATGGTGTATTGTGATAATCAAATTTTAATGTCTGCTCAAAATTCAGAAGTGTATCTGAGCTTAAAGATACTTTTGAAATCAAAGCACCCGTTGCTGCCGAAATCATAATCGGTATAAAAGCCGAAATAGAGACATCGGTCAAAACCACTTCGATTGCGAATAATACTCCAGCAATAGGCGCATTAAATGCTGCCGAAATTCCGGCCGCAACACCGCATGCCAGTAGTAATATCCTATCTTTTTGAGAGAGATGGTATTTCTGTGCGAAGTTGGAACCAAATGCCGCACCAGTAATCACAATTGGGCTTTCTAATCCAGCAGATCCTCCAAGTCCAACGGTTAGGGAACTCGTAACAATTTGCGCATACATTTGTTTTTTGGGAACAATTCCACCTTTTCTTGCAACGGCATATAAGATTTTTGAACTCCCTTTTTCCAGACTATTTCCCAAGAAATTCCGAATCACAAATACAGTCAGTAAAATTCCGGCTATAGGAAGCAAACTATTGATATAGGGCAATTTTAGAAATCCGTTGATGTCATTGGCCCAAAGAAAAATATTGTGGGCGAAACTTTTAAGGATAATTACAGCAATGGAGCATGTAATAGCAACAAGAACACTTGCGAGATATATAAAATTCCGCTCGCTAAGTTTGTCTTTCAGAAGGAAAATTAAATTTTCGGCTCTTCTGAAAATACTTCTGAAAATAATTTTAAAACTAGATGCTTTACTCGTTGGCATTTATTCAAATCTTTGAAACCGCTAAAATACTTCATATAAGCAGTATTTAACAACATTCATCCATAAAATTAAGATAAATTTAAAATCCAGCCGCTTTATCATCACCTCGAAAATCGGCTCCGCCTTCCATTTTTGCATTGGGTAAGATTAAAATAGCGTCCACTTTTCCTAGAATTGCGGGTTCGTTTTCGTTGATTTTATATCCTTTTGATTTTAAATTGTCTAGTGTAGTATTGGAAAAAGCAGTGGGCTCAAAAAGCACTTCGTCGGGCAACCATTGATGATGAAAGCGCGGTGCATTTACGGCTTCCTGCATGCTCATTTTAAATTCGGTGACATTTAAAATTGTTTGCAATACCGAAGTAATAATCCTTGAACCGCCGGGCGAACCTAATAGCATTAAAAGTTTTCCATTTTTTTCTACTATGGTTGGTGTCATCGAACTCAACATCCTTTTTTGCGGCGCTATGCTATTAGCTTCGGCACCAATAAGTCCATAGGAATTGGGAACTCCGGGTTTGCTGCTAAAATCATCCATTTGATTGTTTAAAAAGAAACCCAATTCGTCACAATACAATTTGGAACCATAAGCACCATTAAGCGTTGTAGTAACAGCAACAGCGTTTCCTTCTGCATCCACAATGGAGTAATGAGTGGTTTCATCACTTTCGGAAACGGTGATATTTCCATGACTAACTTCGGAAGAAGGCGTTGCTTTTTCGAATGAAAAAGTTTTCATTCTATTTTTTAAATAATCATCATTAAGCAGCTGTTTTTTAGGAATTTTAACGAAGTCGGGGTCGCCAAGAAAATAATTCCTGTCGGCGTAAGCTCTGCGTTCTGCCTCAACCAAAAGTTGGATGTATTTTTCTGAATTGTGACCATACGATTGTAACGGAAACGGTTCAATCATTTTCATAATTTGGGACAAAGTAATACCACCACTTGAAGGAGGTGCCATCGTAATTATTTTCAAATCCTTATAATTAGAAACATTGGGCTTGCGCCAAACTACTTTATAATTGGCTAAATCTTTCATGGAAATAATGCCTCCTTTCTTTTGAAGAAATGCCACTAATTTTTTAGCTGTTTTTCCTTTGTAGAATTCCTTTTCGCCATTCTTTAGGATTTGTTCTAAGGTATTGGCTAGTGCTAAATATTTGATAGTATCACCAATCTGAAATGTTTTATTGTACAGAGTTTTGTCACCGCTATACTGAACAATAATGGTTTTATATTCATCCAGTTTTGCCTTTTCTTTTGGCGTTACCACAATTCCTTTTCGGGCTAAGGCAATAACAGGTTTGAAAATTTCGGAGAGTTTTAATTTGCAAAACTTTCTATGAACTTCATATATTCCAGCAATAGTTCCAGGCACGCCAACCGACAGTGCGCCATCTTCACTTAATTTTGGAATGACATTTCCGTTTTTATCTTGATACATATTTTTTGTAGCTGCCAAAGGTGCTTTTTCTCGAAAATCCAACGAGCCAATATCGCGATTACTTTTTCGGTAAACCATAAATCCTCCGCCAGAAATATTCCCTGCATACGGATAAGCAACTGCCAATGCCAACTGCGTTGCAATCATAGCATCGAATGCATTACCTCCTTTTTTTAGGATGGCAACACCAATTTTGGAAGCTTCTTCACGCGCCGAAACAACCATAGCGTTCGATGTAACCAAACCAGTTGGCTTTACTTGTTCTTGAGCATAAATGGTAAGGGAAAGAAAGCTTAAAAGAAAATAGAATCTTTTCATAGGGTTGCTAATTTTTCTATGCAATGCGCTCTCAATTCTTCAAAAAACAAAGTGAATTCATTTTCAAATTCCGTGTAGTAGATTTGTAACTCTTTGGTAGCAGTTTGCATATGACCTTGATTTTTGGTACGATGATCCATTTGAAACAAAATCTTGCCAATTCCCGCAATGGTAGCGTAGGTAACCAACCAATTATGTTCGATCATATAAGGCATCATCCCTCGGGTTCTATCGGTGGTAATTTCATAATGGGTTTCTAAGCTTTTATAAAAATTAGCTGCAAATTCTTCTAAAGGTTCATCCGAATACGTTGCCCAATTTTTGGCTAGGAAATGATCATAAAAAATATCCATAACTACTCCCGAATAATGACCGTAATTCTCATGCAAGCGATGTTTGCTTTGGCGAAAAATGGGATGCGCATCCGTAAAGGTATCAATAGCGCGATGCAACAGAACCCCTTTGATAACGTCTTTTGGTAAATCTAAATAATCGTGACCGCGAATTCCATCCGCCATGAAATTCCCGATTTTAATTAAATCGTTGTCGCCAGAAAGATAGATGTGTGCTAGGAAATTCATGTGCCTAAATTAGGAATTTTAAATTAGAAATTTTGAATTTTAAATTAGAATTGAAAAATCACATTCTCTATATTTGTAAACATTTAAAATTTAACATTCAAAATTCATAATAGTAAATATGACTTTAATAAAATCAATCTCAGGAATTCGCGGCACTATTGGCGGTAAAGTAGGCGATAATCTAACGCCAGTAGATGCTGTAAAATTTGCTTCGGCTTATGGAACTTTTCTAAAACAAAATTCTTCCAAAGCTAAATTAAAAGTGGTTATAGGTAGAGATGCCCGAATTTCAGGACCTATGATTCACAATTTAGTTATGAATACGTTGTTGGGATTAGGAATTGACGTTATCGATTTGGGTTTGTCCACAACACCAACGGTGGAAGTCGCCGTTCCAATGGAAAAAGCGGATGGCGGTATTATTTTAACGGCTTCCCACAATCCAAAACAATGGAATGCCTTGAAATTATTAAACGAAAAAGGCGAATTTTTGAGTGGTGCGAATGGCGAAAAGATTCTTGAAATTGCCGAAGCCGAAGCTTTTGATTTTTCAGAAGTGGATGATTTGGGAGAAATTACTATCAACGATTCCTACATGGACATTCACATTGACGAAGTATTGGAATTGCCTTTAGTAGATGCTGAGGCTGTTGCCAAACGAAAATTCAAAGTTGTAGTTGACGGTGTGAATTCTTCGGGAGGGATTATTATTCCTAATCTTTTGGAGCAAATGGGTGTTGAAGTAGTAAAATTATATTGTGAACCGAACGGACATTTTCCGCATAATCCAGAGCCTTTAAAGGAACATTTGGGAGACATTTGCAAATTGGTTTTGGAAGAAAATGCCGATTTCGGAATTGTGGTTGACCCCGATGTGGACCGATTGGCTTTCATTTCTAACGATGGCGAAATGTTTGGCGAAGAATATACACTGGTAGCTTGCGCTGATTATGTATTGAGCAAAACACCAGGAAATACAGTTTCCAATATGTCGTCTTCCCGTGCTTTGCGTGATATTACCAATAAACACAATGGAAGTTACCAAGCGAGTGCTGTTGGTGAAGTAAATGTTGTTGAATTGATGAAAAAAACCAACGCTATTATTGGTGGCGAAGGGAATGGAGGAATCATATATCCTGAATTGCATTATGGAAGAGATAGTTTGGTTGGCGTGGCGTTGTTTTTAACTTATTTGGCTAACCAAGATAAAACGGTAGCCGAATTGCGCGCTTCGTATCCACAATATTATATGAGCAAAAACAAAATTGAACTAACACCACAAATTGATGTGGATGCCATTTTAGTTGCCATGACAGAGAAATATAAAAACGAAGATATTACTACAATTGACGGAGTGAAAATTGACTTCGCTGAAAATTGGGTTCATTTGAGAAAATCGAATACAGAACCAATTATTCGAATTTATACTGAAGCACAAACGCAGCAGTTAGCTGATGATTTGGCGTTGAGAATAATAGATGAAATTAAAGCTGTAGCTGGAATTTAACTGAACTAGTTTCGGCTTTAAAAAGAAAACCCTTTCAAGAAATTGAAAGGGTTTTGTTTATATTATTGTTTAGGAGTTTCATCAAAATTGACCATCCAACTAATACCAAATTTATCGGTGAACATTCCAAAATAGGCTCCCCAAAAGGTATCTTGCATTGCCATGATTACCTTCCCACCAGCTGAAAGTCCATTGAAGAGTTTGTCGGATTCTGCTCTGCTATCGGCATTAATAGAAATAGAAATGTTTGTTCCAATGATTACATCACCACTTTGCGAGGTGCTATCGCTTCCCATTAAAACGGTGTCTTTACCTATTGGTAGCGAAACGTGCATTACTCTGTTCGCATCTGCTTCTGATGGAGGTGGACAATTTGGATCATCAGATGGCGGCATGTCACTGAATTTTCCCATATAAGGAAACTCGCCACCAAAAACGGATTGATAAAATAGGAACGCTGCTTCACAATCTCCGTTGAAAATTAAATAAGGATTTACTGTTGCCATAATTTTATTTTTCTATGTATTTTTTAAAGTTATCTAAAATTGTTTGCCAACCACCACGTTGTAATTCGAGAGAATTTACATTTTCTGGTTCAAAAATTTCGGTAACTGTTACTTCTCCGTTGGAACTCACAAAAGTGATTGTTACCTTTCTTCCGTCTTCTATGGTATAAATAATTTTTTCATGAGGAATAATTTCCGAATAGTTTCCAACGAAATCAAAACTCATTTTGCCGTCTTTGGAAGCCATGGTATATTTAAAATGACTACCCACTTTCAAATCATTTTCTGCAAAAGGACAATGCCAATCATCGGAAGCAAAATTCCAATTGACAACATGTTCCGGTTGATTGAAACAATTCCAAACTTTTTCTAGACTTTGGTGAGTGGTTATGGATACGGTTATCATACTATTATTAAGAAGGGATTTTGCTCATATCCATATACAATATATTCCAGCGATGTCCATCTAAATCGGCGAAACCACTTCCATACATCCAGCCCTGAATTTCTTCTGGTTCGGAATAAATATATCCACCAGCCGCAGCTGCTTTGGCGGTTAAGGCGTCTAAATCTTCGCGACTTTCTGCATCAATAGAAATTAAGAATTGAGAAGTTGTACTCGTATCATTAATTTCGCTTTTTGAAAAATGTTTGATACTATCTTCAGGAAAAAGCATTACTACAAAATTGCTATCGCCAACCAGCATGCATTGTGCGGTGTTGTCGTTTTCATCATGTCTTGGATTAAAGGTAAAGCCAAGTTGCTCATAAAAGGCTCTCGATTTCAACACGTCTTTCACTGGTAGGTTGAGCCATATTTGTTTAGTTGCCATATTTTTTTGAAAATTAAATTAGTCTTATTACAAGATTTTATGCCATTCTTTTTTGTCTTTCAACAATAGCTCTCTCATAATTTGAATAGGAGGCATACCGTTATCCAACATGGCGTCGTTGAATTTTTGCAAGCTGTAACTTCCGCCTTCTTGTTTTTTATAATCTTCACGTAGTTTTAGGATTTGTAATTTTCCTAAAGTATAGAATAAATACCCTGGATCATACGTACCGCGAAGCGCTTCTTGTCGAGATGGTTTGTCACCTTGGTACCAATTGTCCATGAAGAATTTGGTTGCTTCATCCACATTCATACCTTGGCAATGTGTTTTAATAGAAACACACAAACGACAAATACGCAATAAAGCGTCACCCGATTGTGCCAAGCGGTATTTTGCCGCTTTGATTGGATCACCCGAATTTCCATAACCAGCATCAATCAACATTTTTTCGGTGTAATGTGCATAACCTTCTATGAAAGCGTAACTACCAAAAATCTTTTGAATTTTAGAAGCATCGGATGCATTTAAATGTAAAAATTGAGTGTAATGTCCAGGATAAGCTTCGTGAATAGAAACTACATCTGTAGTGTAAAAATTAAATTGAGCCAACCAATCTTCTTGTTGTTTTGGAGTCCATTTTGGATCAACAGGAGTGATGTAATAATAGGCTTCGGTAGCTTTGGTTTCAAAAGGACCAGGCGTATCCATAGAGGCGGTGCTGGTTGCGCGAGCATAAGCAGGAGTTTCTTCCACTTTCACACGTACTTCAGAAGGCATTGTTACAATTTTATTATCTATCAAAAATTGACGAATAGCTTCTAGATTCTTTTTAGCATCTGGAATTAAACTTTGCGCTGTCGGATGTTCTTTTTGCACGTCGTTATAAACATCAATTGGTTTTTTATTTGGGTTGATAATTTTTGCAGCAGCATTGAAAGAAGCTTGTTCTTTTTGCAATTCTTTCATTCCGATAGCCAAAATTTCATCAGCAGTCATGGTAATGTCTTCACCGTAAAGCAACATTTTTTGATAATTATCTTTTCCAATAGCATAATTGTTTTTGGCTTTTGGTAATTTTTCTTTCTCTAAATAAGTAGCATAATCATTGATGGCATCTATCGCTTTTTTATTGGCAGCGTTAAATTCTTTCATCAAAGATTCGTTCTTTACATCTTTTAAAGCTACTAATAAATCGTTTCCAAGGAAAGAAGCCGAACCTCTTGCAATGTCAATAGCCAATTGGGTATGTGGAATTGCCAAAGTGTCCTGTAAATTTGCTTTAGCATCTTCATACATCTTAGGCACTTTATTTTCAATAGCTATTATCGATTTTATTTGTTGTTCTAATGGCGCAAAATTACGTTTGATATAAATATTTACATCCACAACTCCCGCATAAGTCATAGGGTTTTTGGTGTAAGGTTTCAAATCTTCAAAAGAAAATATTTCATTTTTGATGCTTGAACGTAGCATTTTCCAGTCGTAATATTTCTTGGTACTTAAAGAAGCCGAGTCTATTTCAGAAAGTTTTTTATCATACTCTTTTAATCGTGCCAATTCTTTGTCAAGCGAAGCCTTACTATAATCAGGTAATTTTCCATCATATTCATGTAATCCAAGTGAAACACCACTTTGTGGACGCCAATCTAAATATCCTTTGATATAATCTTCCGATACTTTATCAAAAGTACTATCGCCAGATGCATCAGCACTCTGTTCAGTTTTTTTGCAACTAGCTACTATAAAAGTTAAAACGAATAAGGAAAGGATTATTTTTTTCATTAGTTTACGGTTTTTAAAAAATTAGATTTCAAATTTAGTTAAAAATACTTCTAAATCCACAAATTGATAAATCTAGAAAAACCTTTAATTCAAATTTTCAATTCCTCAAATTAAATCTTACTTTAGCATTTCAATTTGTAGCTATGATTTCAGAAAAACAATTCCAAAAGGAACTGGATATAATTATACAAAACGGCATCCGTGAGGATATTGGACCAGGTGATTACAGCTCATTGGCCTGCATTCCCGATGCTGCAATTGGTAAAGCAAAACTACTAGTAAAAGATCATGGTATTATTGCTGGTGTAACTTTTGCCAAAATGATTTTTGAAAATGTAGACCCAACATTAGAAGTCACAACTTTTATTGAAGATGGTGAAAAAGTGAAGCATGGTGACGTTGTTTTTCATGTTTCTGGAAGCTCGCAATCCATTCTGAAAGCCGAGCGATTGGTCTTGAATTCCATGCAACGCATGTCGGCCATTGCTACAAAAACCAACCATTATGTGCAACTTCTCGAAGGAACCAACACTACAATTTTAGACACTAGAAAAACGACTCCAGGTTTTCGTGCTTGCGAGAAATGGGCAGTTAAAATTGGTGGTGGTGAAAATCACCGTTTTGCCTTGTATGATATGGTTATGTTAAAAGACAATCACAATGATTTTGCTGGCGGAATTACAGCAGCTATAAATAAAACTAAGGAATATTTAAGACTACATCAGTTGGATTTAAAGATAATTGTTGAGGCAAGAACTTTGGATGAGATCAAAGAGATTCTTCAAAGTGAAGGCGTTTACCGAATTTTAATTGACAATTTTAATTTTGAGGATACTGAAAAAGCAGTGACGCTAATTGGAAACAAATGTCTTACCGAATCATCTGGGAATATCAACGAAAATACAATAAGACAATATGCCGAATGTGGAGTTAATTACATATCTTCCGGCGCGTTGACCCATTCTGTTTACAATATGGATTTAAGTTTAAAAGCCGTTTAAAATAATTATGTCAGTAGAAACAGAAGAAAAAACCAGTAAAATCCCCGGCGTAAAGCAACTTGTTTCTTTGCTAAAGAAAATAAAATTGCCTTGGCTTCACGGATTGTCTTTATATGATTTACTCGATTTGTATTTTATTGGAGTTATTGAAGGCGCTATTTCCTATCGTGCTTCCGCTATTGCATGGAGTTTCTTTATGGCTTTGTTTCCTTTTATGCTTTTCATATTTAATCTCATTCCGTATATTCCGATTGAAGGTTTTCAGGAGGATTTTTTAGGGTTTGTTCAGCAAAGTGTGCCTCCAACAACTTATGATGCGATTTATAAAATCATCAATGATATTTTGCATAATAGTCATTCAGGTTTGATTTCTACTGGATTTTTGATGGCTATTTTATTGATGACCAATGGTATAAATGCTATTCTTGGAGGGTTTGAAAGTGGACATCACGTGAATGTTACGTCGAAGCGAAAATTCTTCAGGCAATATTTTGTAGCGTTGGCATTGTCAATTATTTTGTCTTTTGTTTTAATAATAACGGTTGCTGTGATTGTAATCTTTGAGGTTTTTATTCAGAAAACAAAAATTCAAGATGTGTTGTCAGACAATATTCCGTTGATAGAAATGGGAAGATATGCCTTCGTTATTTTGATGATATTAATAACAACTTCCTTATTGTTTAAGTTTGGAATTAAGCACGATAAAAAAAGAGCATTTATCTCTATAGGCTCTGTTTTTACTACGATTTTGATTATTATTTCTTCTTATTTCTTTGGAATTTGGGTTGTTAAATTTTCAAAATACAATGAACTTTATGGCTCAATTGGGACTTTATTAATCGTTATGTTTTACATTTGGATTAATTGTATGGTGCTGCTTTTAGGTTTTGATTTAAATGCTTCCATCAATCATATAAAAAATGAAAAACAAAAAGAATTAGATACCCAATGAAACTAAAGACGCTCCTTATTTTTGTATTGTTTTTTTGCCAAATGAGTTTTTCACAAACTATTTTTGGTAAATGGAAAACGATTGATGATGTCACCGGAAAAGAGAAAGGAGTTGTCGAAATTTATGAATTCAAAGGTAAAGTTTACGGAAAAATAATAGAAATTTTCGAACCTGAAAAGAAGCACTTAAAATGCGAATTGTGTGATGGCGATGATAAAAACAAACCTTTATTGGGAATGAATATCATCAAAGGATTAAAAAAAGACGGAGACGAATATAATTCCGGGAAAGTCCTCGATCCAAAAAATGGCAAGCTTTATAAATGCTACATCACTCTTGAAGAAAAAGACAAACTCAAAATACGTGGTTTTATTGGGATTTCCCTCTTTGGAAGAACCCAATTTTGGTATCGAATGAAATAATTCAATATCAATTCAACATCAAATCAAAATAGCTAAATGCCATTCTTTATTGAAGTAATTTTACCGCTTTCGCTTCCGCAGACTTTTACCTACAGCGTTTCGGAAGCCGAATACAACTACATTCAAAAAGGGATGCGAGTGGCTGTACCTTTTGGGAAGAGCAAGATTTACACGGCATTGGTAATTGAATTGCATCAAAACAGTCCTGTTTTATATGAAGCCAAAGAAATACACGAAATTTTAGACATCAAACCAATCGTCAATGAATTTCAAATTAATCATTGGCAATGGATTTCCAATTATTATATGTGTGCTATTGGCGATGTTTATCGCGGAGCTTTACCATCGGCACTTTTGCTGGAAAGCGAAACCATAATAGCGCTAAAAAACGAAACCTTTGTTGATGAAACAACACTTGCCGACGATGAGTTTTTAGTTTATCAAGCCTTGCAACAGCAGAGTTCCTTGAAAATGCACGATATTATTTCGATATTGAATAAAAAAAATATCTTTCCTGTTATTCAAAAAATGATCAATAAAAACATTCTTTTTCTTCAGGAAGAAATGTTGGAAGAATACAAACCAAAACTCATTAAGTATATTCGTTTGGATCTTCATTATCAAACCAAAGAAGGTTTAATGATGTTGTTAGAAAGTTTGAAAGGTGCCAATAAACAAAAAGAAGCTGTGCTTTGTTTTTTCCAATTGCAAGCACAGGAAAGAAAACCAATTTCGGTAAAGCAACTTACAGAAACAGCCAATTCATCCACTGCAGTTGTCAAAGCATTAGTTGATAAGCAAATTTTTGAGGAATATTATATTCAGGAAGACCGAGTAAATTTTGATAAAAACAAAATCGAAAATGAGCTTCATTTGAGTAATGCACAGCAAACCGCCTTTGAGGAAATTAAGGAAAGTTTTATCGAAAAAGAAGTTTGCCTTTTACACGGTGTGACCTCGAGTGGTAAAACTGAAATTTACACCAAACTCATTGAAGAATATATTGCTCAAGGAAAACAAGTGTTGTATTTGCTGCCAGAAATTGCATTAACCACGCAGTTGGTTTCTCGCTTGACGGAACATTTTGGAAATCAAGTGGCGGTTTTTCATTCGAAATATAGTAATAACGAGCGTGTTGAGGTTTGGAATCAGGTTTTGAACAGTTCGGAGAAATCGCAAATTGTAATAGGAGCAAGGTCGGCTTTGTTTTTGCCTTTTTCCAATTTGGGATTAATCATTGTTGATGAAGAGCATGAGCAGACTTTCAAGCAACAAGATCCAGCTCCAAGATATCATGCTCGCGATGCTGCAATTGTTTTGGCGAACGCACATCAATCTAAGGTTTTATTAGGTTCGGCTACACCGAGTATTGAAACTTATTTCAATGCGCAATCCGATAAATATGGTTTAGTATCTCTCACGGAACGATTTGGTAAAGTGCAAATGCCAGAAGTAGAATTGGTCGATTTGAAAGACAGCTATTTCCGAAAACGCATGAATGGACATTTTAGCAATACACTGATTGATGCTATTGCTGAGGCTTTTTCTTTAGGAGAACAAGTGATTTTATTTCAAAATAGAAGAGGATTTTCGCCAGTTTTGGAATGCATGACTTGTGGTCACGTACCGCAATGTCAGCAGTGTGACGTCAGTTTGACATATCATAAATTTAAAAACCAATTGCGTTGTCATTATTGTGGTTATGCTATGGCAAAACCAACCAATTGTCATAGTTGCTCCAGTGTTCATCTAACCACAAAAGGTTTTGGAACGGAACAAATTGAATTGGAATTAGCGGAATTGTTTCCATCAAAGAATATCAAAAGAATGGACCAAGACACCACTCGAGGTAAATATAGTTTTGAAAAATTGATTGATAGTTTTAAAAATAGAGAAATTCATGTTTTGGTTGGGACACAAATGTTGGCCAAAGGATTGGATTTCGATAATGTATCTCTAGTAGGCATCATGAATGCCGATAACATGTTATATCATCCTGATTTTAGAGCTTTTGAGAGAAGCTTTCAAATGATGACGCAAGTTTCGGGAAGAGCTGGAAGATCAGAAAAACGAGGAAAAGTCATTATTCAAACTTACAACCCAGTTCATAATGTAATTCAGCAAGTGACCAATAATGATTATGAAGGAATGTATAAGGAACAATTGTATGAAAGACAAATTTATCATTATCCGCCGTATTTCAGATTGGTAAAACTTACTTTAAAGCATCGTGATTTTGAAAAACTAAAAGAAGGAACATTATGGTTGTATCAAGTGTTGAAACAAAGTTTGAATATTCCAATTCTTGGACCGGAAGAACCAGCTATTAATAGGATTCGAAATGAATACATTCGGACAATAATGGTAAAAATCCCGAGTAATCAGCCATTACAACCCACAAAAAAAACTATCCAGAAAGCTCTGAATAGTTTTAGTTTGGTTGCGCAATACAGACCGATTAAAGTTACTGTAAACGTGGACTTTTATTAAGCAATAGCCAATGCTTTGATTAAATCTTCTTTCTTGTTTCGGCTCAAAGGAATTTTGGTCACGCCAATTTCCGCGAACTTACTATTGAAGCGTTCCACTTTATCAATATTAATGATAAAGGACTTGTGGACTCGAATGAATTTTTCTTTTGATAGATCTGCTTCAAAAGATTTCATTGTAGACAGCACTAAGTTGCTATCTTCTTCGGTAACTACTTTTACATAATCACCATACGCTTCAATCCATTTGATTTTGTTGGTGAAAATTTTCAGTTTTTTAAGATTGCTCTTAATAAAAATGTGTTCACCTTCTTCTTCTTGATTTTCTTTTTTAAGCAAATGGAAATCCATCGCACGTTTAACGGAAGCATTGAAACGGTCAAGAGCAATCGGTTTTTGTAGGTAATCCGTTGCATCATAATCGAACGCTTTCATAGCGTATTCCGCCTTTGACGTGATAAAAATAATTTGCGGTTTAACTTTTAAACCGTCAAGAAAATCAAACCCACTGATGACTGGCATCTCGATATCGAGAAAAATTAAGTCAACAGTGTGTACCGACATGCAATTTTTTGCTTCAATTGCATTAGAAAAATCCCCAATTAAATGTAAATTTGGGTGATTATTCACTAACTTTGCCATGATCATCCGCTGGATGGAACTATCATCGACAACTACACAATTTAGTTTCATAATGTTACTTATTATAGATTTGGAATGACGAATATAGAAACTTTTTTCCAACCAACCTAATGTTTATCGGCTTTTTTTGCGTTTAAACGAATAAAGTTGCTTTTTGTTTGGATATTAAAATTAAATTACTATTTTTGCAAAAATTAACAAATAAATACAAATTTTTATGAATCATTATGAAACTGTTTTCATTTTAAATCCCGTTTTATCTGAAGTTCAGGTAAAGGAAACAGTGAGCAAATTCGAAGAATTTCTTACGTCCAGAGGAGCAGAAATGATATCAAAAGAGGATTGGGGTCTGAAAAAGATGGCTTACGAAATCCAAAACAAGAAAAGTGGTTTTTACCATTTATTCGAATTCAAGGTTGCAGGAGAAGTTTTAATTGCTTTTGAAACTGAATTTAGACGTGACGAGAGAGTTATGCGTTTCTTAACTGTAAGTTTAGATAAACACGCAATTTCTTGGGCAGAAAGAAGAAGAACTAAATTAAAAGCAGCAAAAGCGTAATTATCATGGCAAACTTACAACAATCCGCTTCAGGAAAAAAAGATGGAGATATCAGATATCTTACACCTTTGAACATTGAAATCAACAAAACTAAAAAGTATTGTCGTTTCAAAAAATCTGGAATCAAATACATTGATTATAAAGATGCAGACTTTTTATTGAAATTCGTAAACGAGCAAGGTAAAATTTTACCACGTCGTTTAACAGGAACTTCATTGAAATACCAAAGAAAAGTGTCAGTAGCTGTAAAAAGAGCTAGACATTTAGCTTTAATGCCATACGTGGCCGATTTATTAAAATAATATAAACTCAGTTGTTGGTTTCCCAAGCGGAACCTAACTTCTATAATAAGGACAACAACATGGAATTGATCTTAAAACAAGACGTTCAAAATTTAGGCTTTAAAGACGATGTAGTAACTGTAAAAAACGGTTATGGTCGTAATTTTTTAATTCCTCAAGGACATGCTCAATTAGCAACACCTTCTGCGAAAAAAGTTTTAGCTGAAAATTTAAAACAAAGAGCACACAAAGAAGCTAAAGTTGTAAACGATGCAAAAGCATTGGCTGAAGCTTTAAAAGCTATCGAAATCAGAATCGTTGCAAAAGCTGGCGGTGAAAAATTATTTGGTTCTATCACGAATATTGACATTGCTGCGGCTTTGGAAAAAGGTGGTCAAACTATCGAAAGAAAATTTATCACTAGTGGTGTTGTAAAAAGATTAGGTAAATATACTGCATCAGTGAGACTTCACAGAGATGTAATAGTTGAATTAGATTATGAAATTATCGCTGACCAAGCATAATCTCTAATTTTTATCTTTAAATCCCGTCTCGTTCTAAAAAACGGTTCGGGATTTTTTTTTAATCTGAACTCGGTTCAGATTCTTTTTAAATTATTATAGCATCTTAATTATAGATGCTGAAACAAGTTCAGCATAAATGAAATATAAAAGACTAACCAAAGAGCAGTTTGAAGCTTTGCATCAGGAGTTTATCACTTTTTTAGCTACTCAATCCATTGATAAAGCCGAATGGAATAAAATCAAAGAGCAAAAACCAGAAGTGGCCGAACAGGAATTAGATGTTTTCTCCGATTTAATTTGGGAAGGTGTTTTAACCAATGCTAATTATTTGGAGCACTTTTCTAAAAACCATATTTTTCTTTTCCATTGTCAGGAAAAATTAATTCAATCCATTGTATTGAAATCATTAGATACTGAAGTTGATTTTATGCAAAGAGAAGGTTTGCAATGGTTAAGTGATAATATGTTTACCGATGCTGTAGAAATGCACCTCGGTAAAAAAGATTACGACGAAGAACGAAACAAATCCATTTTTGATTTGATTTCTCAAGGCGCCATTTTAAGCGACGGACAATTATACCTTCAAATCAACGGAATAATTCAAAAGTAATTTTCCAATGAAATTTCAAAATTATTGGCTATTTTAGTACTCTATTTCTAGAACTAAAATAGCCAATTTCTTTTATGGAAGATTATGAAATTTTTTTAAATGAACAATTAGAACTTTATCAAACGGAAGGTGATTTGTTTTTAGAACATGAAGCTATTGATTTTGATAAGCTTAATGTTAATAGTAAAAGCAAGATTATAATATCAGAAATTTTAAAATCTAAAAATGTAACACTAAATAAAGTTAAAATAGTTACAAAAGGATTGAGACAAAGTTTAAAAGAACATAACTATAATTATTACGAAAGAGGGATTAATAAAATTTCGGATTATAAGTATGATATTTTAATGAAGATATTAAAAGATTTAGAAGAATTAATAGGTGAAAATGTACCGACGAGTATTACTAAGTCAATCGGGATTAATCCATTAAAAAAAGATACTTCTAAAGCTAAATACAAAACATCGTCAAAATATTTTCAAACATTTGAACATGTGTTCAAAATGTACTCTTTAGATAATTCTTATTCGGAAGAAGATATTCAAGAATGGGAAAAAAGAAATCAAAAAATAACTGGAAATATAGATTTTCAGTATACTTGTGAATTAAAGTATGACGGAGCATCAATCAGTTTACATTATTTAAATGGAGAATTGGTTCAGGCTTTGACAAGAGGTGATGGTTCGAATGGAGAAGATATTACTGAAAATGTTAAAACTATACAATCTGTTCCTAAATTTTTGAAAGAAGACTATCCTATTGATTTATTTGCAAGAGGTGAAATTATTCTACCATTAAAAGGATTTGAAGAAATGAATTTGGAAAGAGTTGAAATTGGTGAAGAACCATATTCCAATCCAAGAAATACAGCTGCTGGGAGTCTAAAACTAAAAGATAGTAACGAAACTGCAAAACGACCTCTAGAGTGTTTTATTTATTCCGCTATGGTAAACTATGAAGAACACCTCGCTCCATTTGACAACCATTATCACAGTCTTCAAAAGACTAGAAATTGGGGCTTTGAAGTTCCAACAGATTCTAAATTAGCAAAAAATCTCGAAGAAGTTTTTGATTACATTAAATATTGGAATGTGCATCGTCATAACTTACCATATGAAACGGATGGAGTAGTCATTAAAGTAAATGATTTTCACCAGCAAGATGAATTGGGTTATACGGCTAAATCGCCTCGTTGGGCAATGGCTTATAAATTCAAATCGGAGCAAGTGGCTACGAAATTAAATTCCATTTCGTATCAAGTGGGAAGAACCGGTTCTATAACTCCGGTGGCGAATTTAGTCCCCGTGCAATTAGCGGGAACTATTGTAAAACGTGCTTCATTGCATAATGCCGATCAAATTGAAAAATTAGATATTAGAATTAACGATACCGTTTTTGTTGAAAAAGGAGGAGAAATTATTCCTAAGATTATTGCCGTTGATTTATCTCAAAGACCCGCTAATTCCGAAGTCACAACATACATTACTCATTGTCCCGAATGTCAAACGGAATTGGTAAGAATAGCTGGAGAAGCCAATCATTATTGTCCTAATTTTTACGGTTGTCCGCCACAGATTATTGGCAGAATTCAGCATTACATTTCGCGCAAAGCGATGGATATTGAAGGACTTGGTGGAGAAACGGTGGCGTTGCTATTCAATAACGGATTGGTTCAAAATTATGCTGATTTATATGAGTTGACAGTTGATCAAATTCTTCCTTTGGAAAGAATGGCTCAGAAATCGGCAGAGAATTTAGTTAATGGTGTTCAGAAATCTAAAGAAATTCCTTTTGAAAGAGTTTTGTATGCTTTGGGAATTCGATTTGTCGGAGAAACGGTGGCGAAAAAATTAGCCAAACATTATAAAAACATTGATGCTTTGCGAGACGCCTCGCTGATGGATTTAATTCTTGTAGATGAAATAGGAGAGAAGATTGCGCAAAGCGTAATTGCCTTTTTTGAAAATCAAGAGAATACTATTATAATTCATAGATTAAAGGATTATGGAATTCAATTAGAATTGGTCGAAAAATTTAATCCCAATGCAACGGATAAACTTGCAGGGAAAACCTTTGTCGTTTCAGGTGTTTTTGAAAAATTTTCCCGTGATGATTTAAAGAAAGCTATTGAAGATAATGGTGGAAAAGTAGGTAGTTCTATTTCTGCAAAAACTGATTTTGTTGTGGCTGGCGATAACATGGGACCCGCAAAATTAGAAAAAGCAAATCAACTGAAAATTCCTATAATTACCGAGGATGATTTTTTGATTTTATTGGAAAACTAATTTTTAATTCTGAATTTAAATTGTTTGTGTTAAAAAAATCGATAAATTCACAATGAATTAGAATTATAGATTTTAAAATCAGAACTATATTGATTAATTTAAAGTCATTTTTACTATGGTTAAAGGTCAATATCTGACGAAAAATAAGTTTAATAATTTGCTAATTTGGGCCTATTTTATAATTGCCTTCATTGAAATTATAGCTGAGTTTTTTAAAGACAATCAATTTATATGGTTGACAAAACCGTTAATCATTCCCTTATTAGCCCTCTTTTATTGGAGAACGTCAAAGCATCCCAATACAATTTTCTTAATTGCATTATTGTTTAATTGGATTGCCAACATGTTCTTTATCACACAAGATTATCACCATACTGTAATTGGTGCTTATTTATTTTTAGTATATCGAGTTGCTATTATTTATTTGGTATTAAAAATGGTTAAGTTTCCTGGTATTATGCCAATCTTTATTGGTTCGTTACCGTTTTTATTGGCCTATTTGTATTTTATAAATTTAACGTATGAAAGTTTAGGAGATGGAATTTATATTTTTGTTATACAAGGAATTTTGATAGTTTTTTTGGCAGCATTTGCGTTAGGAAATTATATTTTCAAACCCAATTCAGCAAGTATATTGTTGCTTATTAGTACTGTTTTTTTTACTGTAACTCAGTTTATACTTGTGCTTAAATATTGTTATATATCCTTAAATATTTTTCAGACTTTAGCGATGTTTTTATTTGTTTTAGGGCAATATGTTTTAGTTAAATTTTTATTGCTTTTGGAAAAAAGACCCGTTAAATACGGGATTATCAATAACGTTAAATCAAAGGAACCATAACGTTTTTCATCTTTTAATCTAATAAACGATGAGTATTAGAGACAATATCATTGAAAAAAGAATAAGTATTTTATACTTTGTAGTTGCTTTTGCGGAAGTTGCTGCCGAGTATTTTACTTATAAGCCAATGATTTGTTATCTAAAACCAATACTACCAATCATATTGATAGTATTGTATTTGCTGACTTCAAATTTCAAAAAAAAGATTTTTATAGCAGCATTGCTTTTTTCAGTTCTTACGAATATTTTTTTTATTACTAATACACCAGAAATGCTTTATTATGGAGTTATTGCCAATACTTTTCATAGAATTTTAGCCATAATTTTGGTGCTTCAAATAGTAAAGATTAAGGATTTTATTCCTTTTGCAATTGCTTCAATTCCGTTTCTATTGATTTTTTTCTATTTGTTTTTTGAGACTAGTAACATACCAGAAAATAGTTATGTGCTATTGATTTTTCAAAATTTACTCATATCAATGTATGCTGGAATTGCTTTGTCGTGTTATGTGATGAATGACAATAAAGTAAATTCTATTTTGCTAATTAGCACCTTATTGTTTGTCATGCTTCATTTTGTAGTTTTTATAGAAAGATATTATCTATCCGATGAGTATATCTCATTCTTCAGACCAACAGCAATGACATTCAATGCGCTGGCATTTTACTCTTTATATAAATTTGTAATTACGGCTGAGCGATTAAACAATAATGGATCTTCCAATCCCTGATTTTGATTTGTCATTATCAAAATAAAAATCGATTCTTCCCAAGTTAACACCATAACATCCAACCTGATTCACCAAAACTTCTTTGTTATCAAGGTTTTTAATTATGGTTGGTTTGTCCAAAAAAGTATGCGTGTGACCGCCGATAATTAAATCAATGTCACGCGTTTTTGCTGCCAAGATAGTATCACAAATTTTATTCGGCTCGTCTTTGTATTTATAACCAATGTGAGAAAGGCAAATAACCAAATCGCATTTGTGTTCCTGTTTTAGAATTCTCGTCATGTCTTGAGAAATTTCCAAAGGATCATTATAGATAGTTTCTTTGGAGTTTTTTTTGTCTACCAATCCTTCCAATCCAACACCAAGTCCAAAAACACCGACTTTAATTCCGTTCTTATTCAGAATTTTATAAGGTTTAACATGACCGTCCATAACGGTATTTTTGAAATCATAATTAGCGGAAACAAATTCAAAACTTGCATTAGGAAGCTGTGCATACAATCCGTCAATACCATTGTCAAAATCATGGTTGCCAATCGTTGCCAATTCATACTGCATCATGCTCATTAATTTAAATTCCAATTCACCGCCATAGTAATTAAAATAAGGCGTTCCCTGAAAAATATCACCTGCATCCAACAATAAAACATTGGGGTTTTCTTTTCGAATACTTTCAATCAAAGCCGCACGTCGAGCAACGCCACCCATGTTTGGATTTTTTGGATGAGTAGGAGGAAACGGATCTATATAGCTGTGAACATCATTGGTGTGAAGTATCGTCAATTGCTTAATGTCATTCGATGTAAAACTACTCAATGATAAACCACCAAGTCCTAAAAGCGCAGAACTCGCAGCTGTTTTTTGGATAAAATCTCTTCTTTTCATGCTTGTGCTGAATTTAGTTCAGTATTATTCTTTTGTAATTCTTATATCCGATTTTGCCTCGATGATTTTGTTCTCTTTGAAATAATCAATAATGATATTCCGAAGTTTATAATTCAAATCAAAACTCTGAACTCCTTTTTTGAAGAAAAGCATATTATCGCCACCATTGTATAAATAATCCGAAGTTACCACATAATAGATTTTATCATTTTCCAATGGTTTTCCTTGTACTAAAATAGCTTTAGCAGTATTATTTTTATCAATTGTAAAAGTCAGACCAGCCAATGGATGTGGTTTCTTTTCGGTAATGATGTAATTGATCATTTCAAGAATTTGTTCTCCTTTTAACGCAACAACATATGCACTGTTTTCAAAAGGCATGATTTCAAAAGCAGTTCGGGCAGTAACATTTCCTTTTGGAATAATGGAGCGAATACCACCGTGATTCATCATACAGATATCTATGGATTTTTTTTCGCGAGATTGAAAAACAACATTTGATTTTTCTAAAGTAATATCGGCAAGAAAATTTCCCATTGGAGTTTGCCACTCGCCACTTTTGTCCAATGTCTGTGGAGCATTGGATAAAACCGCATTCAAATCTTTATCAATATTCTCTCGATAGGGTTTTATAAAGTTTTCAATGTTAGCTACTTCGGTATTCTTATCGGTAATACCAATTTCTTTTCCTTCAACTTTGGTTACATAGTATTTTTGTTGACCGCAGGAGACAACGAAAAGAAATGTTAAGAATAAAACAAAATGTTTCAAAACAACGTTATAGTTTTTTAGATTTACCACCTGAAATATGACTTATTTTAATAAATTTGTAATACAAGCAAAAGTATATGTTTTTTAATTACTTAAAGGATTTAGCAACAAAAAAAATAGTTAAACAAAGCTTGTCAAATGTCAAGCATGTTGCTTCTGATAAGAGAATAAAAACAGTAGGGATTATATTTGACGAAAGCTATTTTTACGAAAGAGAAGCTCTAGTTCAGGAGTTAATTTCAAACGGAATACAAGAGAAGGATATTAAGTTCATAGTTTTCAAAAATAAAATCAAAAAGAACGAAGTCTTTGATTTCCCAGTCTTTAGTTTTAAAGATTTAACATGGATTGCAACAATTGCCAATCCTAAAGTTAATGATTTCGTAAAAGAACCATTTGATTTATTAATCAATTATTATGATACCGAAAAAACGACTTTGTTGTTGGCTTCGCATTTGTCAAAGGCCAATTTTAAAGTTGGATTTTCATTAATTGACAATAGATTAAATCATTTTATGATTAATACCAATGCCGAAAATTATAAAATTTTCATGGACGAATTATTTAAATATTTAAAAATACTTAACAAAATATAACATGCAATCACTTATAGGAACTGGAGTTGCCCTTGTTACACCTTTCGGTACAGATTTTTCGGTAGATGTAGAAGCCTTAAAAAGAATTGTCAATTTCCAAATTGATAACGGAATCGATTATCTAGTTGTTTTGGGAACTACTGCCGAAAACGCTACTTTATCACAAGAAGAAAAAGAATTGGTAATCCAAACAGTTATTGATGCCAATAAGGAAAGATTACCTTTGGTTCTTGGTATTGGTGGAAACAATACAAAAGAAGTTGTGGACGAATTAAAAACAAGAGATTTGTCGGCTTTTGTAGCGGTGCTTTCCGTTTCGCCTTACTATAATAAACCAACACAAGAAGGAATTTACCAACATTTCAAAGCCATTTCAGAAGCATCACCAATTCCAGTTATTTTATATAATGTGCCTGGTAGAACTTCTAGTAATATGTTGCCTGCAACGGTTTTGAGATTGGCAAACGATTTTAAAAATATTGTTGCTATTAAAGAAGCAGCTGGCGATATTGTACAAGCCATGAAATTAATTAAAGGCAAACCGAAAGATTTCCTAGTGATTTCTGGTGATGATATGATTACACTTCCTATGATTTTAGCGGGTGGTTCTGGCGTTATTTCGGTGATTGGGGAAGGTTTTCCAAAACAATTTTCAGAAATGGTACATCTTGGTTTAAACAAAAGAGCCGACGAAGCCTATAAACTGCATTATCTTTTAGCCGATAGTATCGATATGATTTTTGAACAAGGAAATCCTGCCGGTATAAAAGAAGTCTTTAAATCATTGGGCTTGTCCGAAAACACAGTGCGATTACCTTTGGTAAGTGTGGATGAGAATTTGGCCAAAAGGCTTCATGAATTTACAAATTATGTCTCAAAATTGTAGTTTGTTTTTATTCAAAAAAAATATTTTGTATTCTCTAATTAATAACTAAATTTGCAGTTGCTTTTTAAGACGTTGAAAGCGTTTAAAATCAGCTGTACAAAACAAAAAAATGAAGAAATTTTTAGCCCTAGTTGCATTCGTTGTATTCTTTTCGTCATGTAGCGATTACCAAAAAGCATTAAAATCGGAAGATGTTGCTGTTAAATTTGTGCAAGCAAGCAAGATGTATGATGCTGGAAAGTATTCCAAAGCGATTCGTCTTTATGAGCAAATGGCACCAACATTTAGAGGAAAACCTCAAGCAGAAAAAATGTTTTATGAGTATTCACAATCGCTATATAAAACAAAACAATATTATTTAGCTGGATATCAATTTGAAAGTTTTGCTTCCAGTTATCCAAAAAGTGAAAAAATACAAGAAGCTTCTTTTTTAGGAGCAAAATGTTTTACACAATTATCGCCAACATATAGCTTGGATCAAACAGATACCTATAAAGCAATTGATAAATTGCAAACGTTTATTGATAGATATCCTGAATCAACCTATTTGCCAGAAGCGAATGTAATGGTAAAAGCATTGAGAGAAAAAATCGAAAAGAAATTCTTTGAAATTGCTAAACAATACAATACCATCGCGGATTACAAAGCATCATTAATTGCTTTGGATAATTTTATTATCAATTATCCAGGAACACCGTATAAAGAACAAGCATTATATTATAAATTAGATTCATCCTATAAACTAGCCATTAACAGTATTCCTTCAAAAGTGGAAGAGCGTTTGAATGTGGCAAAAGTTGCCTATAATAGTTTGATGAAATTTAATGCGAATTCAGAATACAAAAAACAAGCTGATGAAATGTTGGCTCGAATTGATAACGATTTAAAACAATTTTCTAAATAATAAAGTCATGGATTTAAAAAAGACGAATGCACCAGTAAACACAATCACTTATAACAAAAGTGAGATTGAAGAGCGTACTGGCAATGTTTATGAAGCAATAACAATTATGGCTAAAAGAGCAAACCAAATTAACTCTGAAATTAAAAAAGAGTTGACAGATAAATTGGAAGAGTTTGCTACTTATAATGACAGTTTGGAAGAAGTTTTTGAAAACAAAGAGCAAATCGAAGTTTCAAAATTCTACGAAAAATTGCCAAAACCTCATGCACTTGCAGTTCAAGAGTGGATGGATGACAAAATTTACTACAGAGATACTACTAAAGACTAATTAAGATGTCTGTTTTAAGCGGTAAAAAAATAATACTAGGAGTTTCTGGTGGTATAGCCGCATACAAAACAGCTACATTGGTTAGACTATTTATAAAAGCAGGTGCGCATGTCCAAGTGATAATGACACCTGCTTCTAAGGATTTTGTAACACCGCTAACCTTATCCACACTTTCCAAAAATCCAGTTCATTCTTCCTTTTATAACGAGGAAGATGAGAATGCACAATGGAACAATCACGTTGAATTAGGGCTTTGGGCCGATTTGATGGTCATTGCTCCAGGAACCGCCAATACGTTATCTAAAATGGCGAATGGCAACTGTGATAACTTGTTAATTGCAACTTATTTATCGGCGAAATGCCCCGTTTATTTTGCGCCAGCCATGGATTTGGATATGTACAAACATCCATCTACAATGGCCAGCTTTGATGCGTTAAGTAAATTTGGAAATACTATTATTCCAGCCGAA
>Ga0208262_1000034_pt1 | contig 80793 bp, 71 predicted proteins | sample LakWasMet15_LOW5_2_FD_183863 | JGI IMG/M metagenome (GOLD analysis project Ga0208262, IMG submission 183863) | Freshwater sediment methanotrophic microbial communities from Lake Washington under simulated oxygen tension - Sediment Metagenome... | ecosystem: Environmental > Aquatic > Freshwater >... | reverse complement strand
TCCTAAGGGCATCGCCACGGCTTTTTAAGTCGGCTATTTTGTTTTTGATCGGATTTATTTCTTGCATGAGGTGTATTTAACCAATGACAGTCGAGACCAATGCACGGATGAGCTTTTTGGTCGATAAAAACTTTACGTAGAAGGTGATTATAAACTATAAGCCCGGCCGGTTCATCCCAAGTTACCGGCTTAAGAGCATTAGGGCCGCGACTTTAAGCCCACACTGCTTATCAAGCGCATGAAAGTCTGATTTGCATTCCCAGCTTCAGAGCCAGTTGTTGTTCTGCACGGCCTTTATTAACCGCAATTTCGACCAGCCCGCTGGAGTTTTTATACCAAAAAGCCTGCTTTTCTTCGACGGCACTGAAGGTATCGGCCTGTTTGATCTCGACACCGTTAACGGTTAGAGTCTTACCGGAGTAGGTTTCTTGATACCGCAATCCGGTCATTGCATTGCCGTAATGATCGAAATAAATCACTTCCGCCAAGTCCTTCGGCCAATCGCTTAAATCATTCTGCTCAAATGGCTGCAACAGGCCGTCCGCCTCATTGATAGCCAGCTTTGCGGCAACGGGAGCGAATAGATCCCTGCCGTGGAAACTCATCGAGTAATGCTCCGGTTTCCAGGTAATTTCCGACCACTGTGCATGTTGTGCCTGAACGGCGACGGTATTGAACAAGCCGTTATCCGGACCGATAAAAGTTTGCCCGTCGGCTTGTAACACAACGGCTTTGCGTGTGCCCCCGACACCTGGATCAACCACGGCCAGAAAAATGCTGTTTGCAGGAAAGCTGTGCTGCAATGCGGCCAATAGATAGGAGCTTAGTCGAGGATCGGCTGTCGGCGCATTGCTCAGCAGAGTAATGACAGGCACATTCGGCGCTATCTGCTGCAACACCGATTCCATTTGCCCGGTATAAGGGCCGGACGGCCCGAAATCGGTAAAGAGAACGACGCAGGTCACTGCGCCAATACGTCCAGCCCGGCATTAAACTCGATTACCTGTTCTTCGCTTTGCGGGTTGCGCTTTAGTCCGACAAAATCGAATAGCTGAGTATCGGCCAACTGCGACGGCGCAACATTTTGCAAGCTGGTGAAGATGGTCTCCAGACGCCCAGGGAACTGTTTATCCCAGCCGTTTAACATCACTTTCATCGCTTGGCGTTGCAGGTTTTCCTGGGAACCGCACAAGTTGCACGGAATAATCGGGTAGTTTTTGAATGCGGCCAGACGTTCGATGTCTTTTTCACGAGTATATGCCAGAGGCCGGATGATGATGTTTTTCTTATCGTCGCTTAACAACTTGGGCGGCATCGCTTTTAACTTGCCACCATAAAAAATATTCAGGAAAAAGGTCTCAAGAATATCGTCGCGATGATGCCCCAAAGCTATTTTGGTGACATTATTGGCTTCGGCATAACCGTACAAGGTGCCGCGACGCAAGCGCGAACACAGTCCGCAGGTAGTGTTGCCCTCGGGGATAACCCGCTTGACCACGCTGTAAGTGTCTTTTTCGATAATATGATACGGCACACCGAGCGATGCCAGATATTCCGGCAATACATGCTCGGGAAAACCGGGCTGCTTCTGGTCCAGGTTGACCGCGATCAATTCAAACTCGACCGGCGCCGTTTGTTGCAAGTGCATCAGGATGTCCAGCAGGGTGAACGAATCCTTGCCGCCGGACAGGCACACCATGATCTTGTCGCCATGTTCGATCATATTGTAATCGGCAATCGCATCGCCGACCGTGTGCCGCAATTTCTTTTGCAGCTTGTTAAACTGGGTTCTGGATTTTTGGTTTGGATCTGACATGGTCAGAGATATGAAGTATCTGAAAGGAAAAGAATGCGGGGCTCGTGTAACCGAACCCCGATAAACAATTGCGTTAGCCGTTGTAACGCTGAAAAATCAGTGTAGCGTTAGTACCGCCGAATCCGAAGCTGTTCGACATGATCGTGTTTAATGTGATGTTGTCTTTACGCTCACACACTATCGGAATGTCTACTGCGCCCGGATCGAGCTGACTGATATTGGCTGAGGCACTGAGGAAGTTTTCTTCCATCATCAACAGCGAATAAATTGCTTCGTTAACACCCGCAGCACCCAACGCATGACCTGTCAGCGATTTTGTCGAAGTGACCATAGGCACATTGTCTTGACCGAACACGGTACGCAAGGCTTCGAGTTCTTTGGTATCGCCGACCGGCGTACTGGTGCCGTGAGCATTGATATAATCGATCTTGCTGCCGCCGATGGTCGCCATCGCCTGCTGCATGCAGCGCACAGCGCCTTCGCCTGAGGGTTGAACCATGTCATAACCGTCGGAAGTTGCGCCGTAACCGGTCAACTCAGCATAAATTTTCGCGCCGCGTGCTTTGGCATGTTCCAGTTCTTCAATGACCAAAACACCACCGCCGCCGGAGATAACGAAACCGTCACGAGTTTCATCATAAGGCCTTGAGGCCGTAGTCGGCGTTTCATTGTATTTGGAAGACAAAGCGCCCATCGCATCAAATAACATCGACATCGTCCAATGGACTTCTTCGCCGCCGCCGGCAAACACGACATCCTGCTTGCCCATCTGGATCAATTCCATCGCATGGCCAATACAATGAGCACTGGTCGCACACGCCGAACTGATTGTGTAATTGACGCCTTTAATTTTATAAGGCGTTGCCAGACATGCAGTATTGGTGCTGGACATGCTTCTGGGCACCATATAAGGCCCGACTTTTTTGATGCCCTTGTCGCGCAAAATATCAGCAGCCTCAACTATGTTTGATGTTGAAGGGCCGCCGGATCCCATGACCAGGCCGGTTCTGAAATTTGAAACTTCTGCTTCATCCAGACCGGAATCATCGATCGCTTGCTGCATGGCAATATAATTGAACGCCGCGCCATCGCCCATAAAGCGCTTGATTTTACGGTCGATAAATTCGTCTAAATCTATATTGACAGGTCCGTGCACGTGGCTACGGAAACCCATTTCTTTATATACGTCTGCAAAGGCAATCCCTGAACGGCCTTCCTTTAGCGAATCGACAACTTCGGCTCGATTGTTTCCTATGCTGGAAACAATGCCTAAACCGGTAACTACGACTCTTTTCATTGTTAGTGCCTCTAAAAATCTTCTGTGGAAGTGAATAGACCAACCCGTAAATCAGTGGCCTCATAAATCACTTTGCCATCAACTTCCATGGTGGCATCAGCTATACCCATAACCAACTTCCGCATTATCACTCTTTTTAAGTTGACCCGATAAATCACTTTCTTGGCAGTGGGCAGCACTTGGCCGGTGAATTTAACTTCACCAACGCCTAGAGCTCGGCCTTTTCCGGGCCCGCCCATCCAGCACAAAAAGAAGCCGACCAACTGCCACATCGCATCCAGTCCCAAGCAACCGGGCATGACAGGATCGCCCTGAAAATGGCAGTCGAAAAACCATAAATCAGGCGTTATATCCAGCTCAGCAATAATCTCGCCTTTTCCGTATGCGCCGCCCTCATCCGTAATAAGGGTAATACGATCCATCATCAGCATATTCGGTAAAGGTAATTGCGCATTTTTTGGCCCGTACAGCTCCCCCCTGCCGGACTTCAACAATTCTTCGCGCGTAAAACTGTGCTGTTTACCCATACTCTTTAATACCTTAACGTGGTGGTTATTATTATTATAAATTGTGCATTATCTAACAGACGCCAAAAAAAATCAGCTCAAATTTTAGCCGGGCAGCACGTCAAGCATCAATTCCTTTATCTTCAGAGCCTTTCTTTGCATGAGCTGCTGATAAATAATGGCATAAGAAAGCACTGAAGTGACATATTTTCTGGTCTCTTTATAAGGAATGGTTTCTATCCAGATATCTGCCGGCACGGACGCTGCAATGGGCAGCCATTTTGCTACTCGTCCCGACCCGGCATTATAAGCCGCAATTGCCAATGCAAAATGGCCATTAAACTGCCTTAGCAACTGCTTGTAATAAAAAGCGCCGTACCTGACATTAACATCAGGATTAAACAGGCTATTGTCTGATTGCCATTTTTCCTTTAAATCGCGAGCTATCTGCATCCCTGTCTTGGGCATAACCTGCATTAAGCCACGCGCGCCAACGGCTGACTCGGCATTTTTATTGAATATGCTTTCCTGCCGAATCAGGCCAAAAACAATGGCCGGATCCAGATTATGCAAAGAGGCATTATTTTGAATCTGAGCCGAATAGTAGACAGGGAACCGCAACCCCAGATCATCCCAATAATCAGCTTTAACCAATGTGCTAATGGCAATTTGATCTTTATGCCATTGCTGCGCCAATTTGGCTGCAACCATACGCCGTTCCTTACTCAGTTTTTTTACTGCATACCACCACTGCCGCTCGGCCTCTTGATCCCTGTTCAGCAAATTAAGCTCCCGAACTACTTTAAAGTCGGCTTCACTGGCCAACTGCTCCAGCTCATTTTCCGCCAGAATAACCGGTTTGTTGGAAAACTGATAAGGCTTGTGAACATTATCGGCAGCCAGAAACCCGTAAAAACTTCGGTCATCAGCGAGCTTCGCGTAGACATTTTGCGCCTGCAGGGAATCTCCGGTTTTTTCCAATGATCTGGCCAGCCAGTATTGCCATTTAGGGGCCTGCCGTTCCTGGGCCGTCAAGCCCGCCAGTGCTTCGGCAACATGCTGCCAGTTTTGTTCAAGCAAAGCCGCTCGGACTTTCCATTCATTAACTTCCGCATCGACAGCCGGCAATTGATTAAGACGGGCATAAGCCTCCGGATTCCGGTTGTGCGCCAAGCTAAGTGCAAGGCTGCGCTCCAATTGCAGGATAGTCTGATCATCTATCTGAAAATTGTGCTTTTTATCATCCCAAAGTCGAACGGCCATGCTCAAATCGGATTTTGCCAACCGATGGATGCCATGAGCAAAAAGCCGCCCCATTTGAGGACTCACAAAATTGTTATCGCCGATCAGAGCAGGCTTTTGATGAACCCGTAACCATATATCGGCAATATTCTGATCGGCACTGCCCATCAGACGACGCACATATTCGGCCACCGAGACATTATCTTTGTTTAAAGCCAGCTCGAAGCGTTGCCAGATAAGTTCCCGCGTAAAGCCAGGCGACATCACCAATTCGGATATTAGCGGATCGCATTCTTGCGGCAGTGAATCTCCGGTTGCCCACAAATGTTTGGCTTCATTTAACGCCTGCTGCTGACTGCCCGTTTTATAGATTGCCAGATTGTACTGGCATTCAAGGGCTGTAGATACAGAGGCCTCCGCCGCACCTGCTCCCGGCAGGTTTGCGGCATACACTCCATCCCTGGAGATCGCCGCACCTGCTCCCGGCAGGTTTGCGGCATACACTCCATCCCTGGAGATATAGTAGCGGATAAAATCGTTCCAGCGCTCGTTTTTAGCCAGGTAATCCAGCCATTTGGACCGTAACAGTCCAGCATAACGGGTTGATTTATAAGCCGCTAAAAAAGACAGAATTTGATCGTCTTGATGCAGATTCTCTTTCAGCCATTGGTATTGCAGATAAGGATACAGGGGGTAATTGCTCAAGGCAGCGCTGGCACGCATGAATGCTGCACTGTTTCCTTGAGCAAGCAGTTTTTCCGCTTGTAAAAAATCATTTCTTTGCTGATCGAGCGTAGTGCCCAATACTGCATCGGAAAAAAGAAGCGGATACAACAACACAATCCACGCCACGTATTTCATATTTCACTCACAGTAATATATTCCTAAAGATGTTTCAGACAGATATAATCAAGCGCTCATGAAAACATCCCTATCGAATTCTGTGCATCCCAAGAAAGCCCACCAACCCTACAGTTGGAGCACTATCTACCAGATTGCTTTGGAGCACAAAAAAGAACTGATCATTTCTCATTTTATCGCCATTCTGGCAACCATTGCCAGCGTTCCGGTGCCCTTGTTGATGCCGCTGCTGGTCGATGAAGTGTTATTGCACAAACCCGGCATTATTATTCAAACAGTCAATCAGCTGTTTCCTGTAAGCTGGCAACTTCCGATTCTTTACATCAGCGTTATCTTGCTGGTCAGCGTCATCCTGCGCATTATCGCGATCATTTTCAACATCATCCAATCCCGGCAATTTTCCTGCATCGCCAAGGATATTGTGTTCCGCATCCGCGCTAATCTGATCGGGCATTTACAGAATATTTCGATGTCCGAATACGAGAGTCTCGGCACAGGTACGGTGGTGACCCATCTGGTTAAAGACCTTGACACCATCGATACGTTTATCGGCACGACCGTCAGCAAACTGCTGGTAGCCGCCCTGACCGTTATCGGCACTGCGGTTATCTTGTTATGGATGCACTGGCAGCTGGGCCTGTTTATCCTGCTGTTGAATCCGGTGGTTATTTATTTGACCCGCGTTATCGGTTCCCGCGTTAAGGACCTTAAATCAAAAGAAAACTCCGCTTTTGAAGTCTTCCAGCAATCTTTGACTGAAACGCTGGAAGCCATTCATCAAATACGCGCCAGCAACCGCGAGAAACATTATTGCCAGCAGCTGATTGAGTCGGCTCGCTCCGTTAAGGACTTTTCGACCGCATTCGCCTGGAAAAGCGATGCCGCAACGCGCTTGAGCTTTCTGGTGTTCCTGTTCGGCTTTGACATATTCCGGGCTTGCGCGATGCTGATGGTGTTTTATTCGGATCTCAGCATCGGGCAAATGCTGGCGGTATTCGGTTACCTGTGGTTCATGATGGCTCCGGTGCAGGAAATCCTGAGCATTCAATATGCTTTTTATGCCGCCAAAGGTGCATTAAGCCGCATCAACCGCCTTAATACCCTGAAACAGGAACCGCACTACCCTCACCTTGAAAATCCGTTTTCAAATAAAAAAACCGTGTCTTTGCGTGTAGAAGACCTGTATTTCAGCTACAGCGATGACCAATTCGACGGGAGCGAATTGGCATTTACCCGCGGGGTGCCGGGCAGGACAGACCGGCATGAAAAAGTACTCGACGGCATTCATTTAAAAATCAAAGCCGGTGAAAAAGTTGCACTGGTTGGCGCCAGCGGCGGCGGTAAATCGACGTTGATACAAGCTCTGATCGGCCTGTATCCGCCAGACCACGGCCAAATCTACTACGATGAAGTCCCGATCGATCGCATCGGCCTGGAAGTGGTCAGGGAAAATGTCGTCACCGTACTGCAACACCCCGTGCTCTTTAACGACACCATCCGCGCCAATCTGACTTTGGGTAAACCCGCTACCGATGAAGCATTATGGAATGCGCTGGCTATCGCCCAGTTAAACGACATCGTGAAGGATATGAACAAAGGCCTGGACACCATTGTCGGCCGGTTGGGCATGAGGCTTTCAGGCGGCCAGCGGCAACGCATGGCGATTGCCAGAATGATCGTCGCCGATCCCAAAGTGGTTATATTGGATGAAGCTACCTCGGCGCTGGATAGCGAAACAGAACATAAATTACATCTAGCAATGGCTGAGTTTTTAGAAGGCCGGACCACCATCATCATCGCCCATCGCCTGAGCGCCGTTAAACAGGCCGATCATGTTTATGTTTTCGAGCAGGGTAAAATCTGCGAACATGGAGAACATGAAACCCTGCTCAGCCAAAACGGCCTGTATGCCAAACTTTATGGTGAGTACCAGTAACAAAGCTTAAGGGCCCAAGGAAAAATCAATATCCTTAAGCCGCCTTTAACCTTGCTACTTTAAGCTAGAAGACCTATGACCGAACATTACGATCTACACTGCCATTCTACCGCCTCTGACGGCGCATTATCGCCGACGGCATTAGTGCAACGCGCCCATCAATGCGGCGTCACCTCGCTGGCTTTAACCGACCACGATACCGTCGCAGGACTCAACGAAGCCAAAGCCGCAGCGAACACAACAGGCATTAAATTAATTCCCGGCATTGAATTGTCAACCAGCTGGCAGAATAAATGTTTTCACATTATCGGACTAGGTATCGACCCCATGCATCCGCCTCTGGCTGAGGCCACCCGCAACCTGCAACTCATGCGTATTGAACGCGCCGAAAAAATCGCATCCAAGCTGGAGAAAAAACGCATTTCCGGTGCGCTGGAAGCCGTCAAAAAGGCCGCAGGCGAAGGCATGATCACTCGTACTCATTTCGCCGATTTCCTGGTTTCGCAATTCCATGTCTCGACCCAACAGGAAGCTTTCGACCGCTATCTCGGATCCGGAAAAGCCGCTTATGTCCCGACAACCTGGGCTGATCTGGAACTGGCGATAAGCTGGATTACCCAATCCGGCGGCGTTGCGGTATTAGCGCATCCTTTACGCTATAACATGACCGCCAGCTGGATGAAACGCCTGTTAGCGGCTTTTAAGGAGGCCGGAGGTACGGGCATAGAAGTCGTGACGGGCCGCTGTAATAGCGACGAGATAAGATTGGCTGCCGCTTATGCGACACGCTTTGAGCTGGCCGGTTCCGTCGGTTCAGACTTTCATAGTCCGGCCAACCTATGGGTCGAATTAGGTAGGCTTGCGCCCCTGCCTGAGAGCATTAAACCGGTATGGGAACTGCTTAATTAAAGCCCAACCGCAAACTTATCCTGCTAACGAGAATAGCCACATGAACTTTTGGGAAACCAAGAAATTATCCGAAATGACCACCGAAGAATGGGAGTCATTATGCGATAACTGCGGCAAATGCTGCCTGCATAAGCTGGAAGATGAGGACACCGGCGACATTTACTTTACCAGCGTCGTCTGCAACCTGATCGACCTGGATACCTGCCGCTGCACCCGCTACACTGAACGCACTCAATTAGTCCCTGAATGCCTGGATTTAAAACAACACGATTTTGCCGAATACAACTGGTTGCCTGCCACCTGCGCTTACCGGTTATTAAGTGATGGGGAAGCGCTTCCCGCTTGGCATCCTCTGTTATCGAAAAACACCGATAGCGTCCAGGATGCCGGCGTTTCAATCAGCAGTTATGCGATGAAAGAATCTGAGATTGACGATCTTGAAGACCACATTATTGAATGGCTGGATTAGCTATTTCATCTTGGAAGGCAGCTGGATCGTCTCTCCGGCAACCATGAACGTTCCCTCGCCAAGATGATGAATCGTTTGCGGATGTTCTTTACGTGGATCAATCCAGGCTTTGATAACTTCAAGGATAAAGAGATTGTATTGAGGAACCATCTTGTCATCGATAACCCGGCATTCAAGATTGACATAGCATTCATCAATAAGCGGCGCATTAATGCTTGAGGCGATCGCCGGCGTCAGCCCAAACTCCTTGAACTTGTCAACCGTTCGTCCTGACGTGTTCCCGCAGTCCACTACCTGTTTCGACAGCTCCACCGTTGGAATGTTGAGCACGCATTGCTTGGTGGCTTTCACTATATCGAACGTGTAGTTCCTGCTGCTGATTACGCAGCCTACCAGCGGCGGCTCAAACTCCAACATCATGTGCCACGACATCGTCATGATGTTCGCTCGCCCCTCTCTAGCAGTCGAAACCAGCACAACCGGTCCCGGCTCAAGCAGACCGTAGACCCTGGACAAGGGAAAGGATTCTTTCGACATATCGGCACCTCTTGTTTCGTGATAAACGCTTTGCAGAGAGCATTTGATTTAGCGAAAACCAAGTTATAAAAGCGCTATAGGATAAGCTGACGAAGGAAACCCCCGTTTGCGATGATGGGCTTCACGTCCAGCCCATTCCATCGCTGTTATTCAGCTTAAAATGTATTCTAATCCCATCAACGGCATAATTGGTATCAATACTTAGCGCTTGGCTCTATCCACCCTATTCCGCTACGCACGAACCAGAATACCCATTCAAAAAACTACCGATCAACATGGGGATCAAGATGAACGATACGTCCGTGATCATCAAAATAAACGGTAATCATGACTGCATTCCGGCACCGCTGCAATTCACCGGCTTTGACTTGATAAAACGTGCACAACTCGGTGTCGCTGACAATTTTATGCACCGCTAATGTCGCCCTACTCCGCAAAGTGCGGTAGAGAATCCAGCACAACCAGAGCACAACCATGACCAGTAAGGTCGCAACGTAAATCTGCATCAGTTCCAGCAGGCTTTTATAGCCGCCAAACCAGCGCATTTCATTGATCATCTTTCTATCGCCGAGCACCCAACTGCTCAAGGGCACCAATGGGATCAACAAATAAACCCACATCACCCAACAAGCAGCCCAAACGAATAAAGCTCCCAGGCGTTTTTCCAGGCTTTGCAGTCTCGGAGCATTAATTATGTATTCTTTCATTTTTCGCGTAAGCCTCTGTCTACGGTGACCCAAACCGCGCGTTGTCCGCGCTTCTTTTTTATCGCCCGGATCGAGCCGACAATGGTGGTGCCGACGTTTATCATCCAATACACGATGGGATACCAGACCATCCAGTAATAATATCGGGCGACGCCGCCGGTACGGTATTCGTATTGCGAATCGATGAACAGGCTGACGCCGAACTGGATTAGACAGGTCAGGCTCAGCAACATACTGGTCCAGTTGGGGCTAAGATCGTGCAATGAGTCATTGGCCGATTCGCTAAACAATGCCACAGGCGCATACAGCAGATGCAACAGAATCAAAAAGGCCCAGACCACACTGATCAGGCACTCGCCGTATAACAGCCACATGCCGCGCGACGACCAGCGAAACAGCGAACGGAAATAGCGCAGCAACACTTCGGTTCCGCCCTGCGCCCAGCGCATCCGCTGCTTCCATAGTCCTTGCAGGGTTTCCGGCATCAATACCCAACACAAGGCGTTCGGCTCAAAATAGATCGACCAGCCGGCCAGCTGTAACTTCCAGCTGATGTCGATGTCCTCGGTAACCATATCGTTGCTCCAGTAACCGACATCGTGCAATGCGGATTTGCGGAATGCCGCAATCACGCCGGAGACAGTGAACACCTGCCCGTAAGACCGTTGCGCCCGCTTGATCATGCCGACGATGGCTGAAAATTCGCCGACCTGAATCCGGCCCAACAGCGTGGAGCGGTTGCGGATGCGCGGGTTGCCGGTCACTGCGCCGACATTGGGATTATCCTGAAAATGCCGCACCATCCAGGCGATGGCTTCGGGAGCGAGCAAGGCATCGCCGTCGATGCAAATCAAAATTTCGCTGTTCGCCAGCAATGCGGCGGTGCGCAAGCCCATCGCCTTGCCCTGGTTGGTATGCAAATTGACCACGCGCAACTGCTCGTGCTGTTCGGCCAGCTCCTGCAATATGGCCAGAGTGTTGTCTTTGCTACCGTCATTAACGGCGATAATTTCGAATGCGGGGTATTTCTGCCGCAGCAAAATTTCCACGGTTTCGCGTACATTCTCGCCTTCGTTATAACAAGGGATCAAAATGGAAACCGGAGGATAGTCCGTTAATTCCGGCAGGTGTTCTTCATTACCCTGTTGATGCCATTCATGACGAAAATAAAAAATAAGCGCGCCAAACATCCAGATGTAGGCCATAAACAACGGATAGTAATAAACGAATCCTTCGATCACGTCGTCCAAGGGTTCCCATGCAGAAACTAAATCATGCCATTGGGTCTGTAGTAGTGCGGTCAGGTTCTGCAATGAAGTACTCATGGTTTTTCAGGGCAAACGGCATCGCCTAAAGCGCCTACTGTTGGTGCCACCCTATTCGGGTTAATTAAAACAAAATGCATGATTAAGGCTGGATAGGCAGCGAGAAATGCTGTTGTAAATCCGCGAGGCGCGGCTGATCCTCAAAAACATTGTCCGGATAATAGCCGATGTGTCTGACGCCCAATTTTTTCAGTAGCTTCAACTGTTCGACAAAAGTCGTCATCGGGACTTTCTGTTGGGCTTTCCAGTCGATCGATTGCAGTTCGAACACGGTCTTTTTAAGGCCGTCAGGCTGTTTAGCCGCCGTTTTTACTAATTGAATAAGCCACTGTTTGGGGTCTTCCGCCTCTTCCATAAACGGCATGGCTTCGATGGCCACATAATCGTAATGCGCTAAGAACGATTTATAAGACTGCGCATACCATTCCTCGCTATAAGGCTTTAACAAAGGCAGCGCATAAAAATTACGCGCCGTCTTTATGCCGGGCCGATAAACGCGCACCCGGCTAGCCAGTTCATCGGTAAACTGGTTAATCAATTCGGTTTTATGTTGCGCCCAAACCATGCGCATTTTGGGGGTTGCATGCAATTGCTCGAATTGATCAGGCAGGCCCCATGCCTGTTTTGCAAAGCTTAGCGCTAGCGGCGATACGTCTTCATAGTCCGAAAGAATGCCATCATCATGAAACAAAATACCGTCGAAGTTACAATGCTTGGCCAAGTCTTCGTAGATTTCCGCCACATACTGCCGCGCTTCGGGATTGAACGGCGACAGCCGGGTATAAATATGGCCGGCTTTTTGCGCTTTGCCGTCTCGCCATTCCTGAACATACCAGGATTCCGGCACTTTGCCTTGATAGGCCATGATCGGCATCCAGGCATACACTTTCACTCTGGCTACGGTTTTTAACTGCCAAGCAACCCGGCTGAATAAATCCTGCTTTACCGGTAAATGACGGTTGGGGAAATATAACGCATCGGCATTGCCATCGCCGTCAGGATCGGCATAGGCCTGTAAGTAAACCGTGTTGATGTGCATGTCTTTGATGCGCTGAACCGCGACATCCAGATTGTGCTCGGTCTGCTCGGGGTCTTCGTCATAAAGATAATCCATATCCAGGTGCGCTACCCGTAACGGCCGGTCAGCGCGCAGTCCGGTAACAATTTCCGCAAATTGGCTGACGTCGGGATTGTCGACCATAATCAAACGACGCAAGGCGCTGATATCCGCCACGGTATTAAAGCCGTCCAGCAGCCCCATCGTCATCGGCATTCCGGCCTCACGCGAGGCCTGCACGGTGATTTGATTATATTCGCCATAGGGCCAAACCATCGCTCTGGGCCTGACTCCGGCGTGTTGGAAGATGAACTCGGCGCTTTTCAGCAGCGCTGCATTGATGCGCTCGCGGTACTGCTCATCGGTTTCGTAAACCAGCATCGGGTCGTCATACAGCCGGGTAACGGCCGCAGCCTGTGAATTGGCTTGAGGATTGGCATTCACGCCTTTATGCAAGTCGTAACTGTGCGAAGCGACCTCTACCAAGCCGGACTGCACCATTTCCGTGACCTGCTCCCAGCTGAGCAATGGCTTGCCCGGTTCTTCCGCAGTGACGTTGCCGTCCATCCAGGTTCCCACCAAGGCAACCGTAGCCGGATAATGATATTTTTTTAATAGCGGAAAGACGCGGGTATAGAAACTCTGGTAGCCGTCATCGAAGGTCAACAATGCCGCTTTATCGGGCAACGCATCCTTGCCTGTAGCGGCATCGAGGATATTTTGTACGCTGACGATCTTGTAGCCTTTGTTTTTCAACCAACCCAGATGCTCTTCAAGATGATCGACACTGACATCCATGGAATTGAAAGGCGGCTTGGCACCTTCCGCGCCGACGATGTCATGATAATTGAGAACCAGAAAGTGGTGTTCTTGGGCAGATGCAGTGCCGAAAAAACCGATAAGAAAAAACAACAAAAATGCTTTATTTAAGCGATTGGCTGCTGCAACAGGTGTAAAAATGACCATGAAATCCGGATTAAAATAAAGAGAAACTCACCAACGGGCGACAATATTAACCGAAAAACATGTAAAACCGGATTGAAAAATCGGCCGAGCATGATTATAAGGCCAGGTATCGGCCAAAAACCATGCCCAACAGTTTGTTACTGAACAAAAAACCTGTTATTACCCAGCCATGGATAAACGACGTTTTGTCCCGTTCATGCTGCTACATTAAAAATCAAGATCCGCCTCATCGAAATCGCCTAGCTGTTCCTGCAGGCGTTTTTTCTCCCAGTACAGTTCAATTTTTCTGCGCGCAGCCATTTTTTTTGCTGCTCGCTCACTTTCGTTAGGAAGCGTTATATAGTCACTGCTCAAACCCAAATCGAAGCCTTCAACATCAAGATCAACATCATCTTTGCTTTTGTCGGCACCGGCTTCAGGCGCGGATTTATCTGGAACGGATTTAGATACTTTCATAGTCGTAATTTAATCTAGCCTCAAAAAATGCACTTTTTAATTACTTATGACAAGCTTGTAAAGCGAAATTTTATTCGACCGTCATAAAACTTCATGATGCCCAGTCCTCTGATATTCATTTTTAAAAAGATCAACCAGTTAGATAGGCATGCAGATAAGGGCTTCTGTTTTATCTATTTACGAAGCTTGTTGAACATATTTTTTACCTCAGGGCTTTTTAAAGATTAAAATATCCAAAAGACCGCATAATCTCACTTAAGGACGCAGAGTAATTTATGAAATCAAACATGCAAATTTTAATGGGTATGGCATTTATTGCACTGACCGCGTGTTCGACTCAAGAGGTCAAACATGATGAAAAAGCCGTATCGGCTCCCGATAAAATGCCTGCAACCACTGAGGATGCCTCGAAAAGCTCAGGTCCAAATCCACCAATGACCATGACTAGCGATGACAAAACATTAAACCTGGTCAGGATCATGGATGGAGGAGCCTGTAAAAATGATTTTCAAGGCGCTAAAGGCGCATTTCTTGTCTATGCCTATCCAGACGACATAGAGCGAATTAAACGTGAAAAAGGACCGCAAACCTTCAGTGAATTCGAAAGCAAAATTGAAACTATTGCGACACATGCTTTTCAGGAGGCTCTCAATGACACCAACCTTGCAGAAGATCCTTTTTCATTGGGCGCAGATGAAGCGCAAGAAAAACTATCCAAACAATTGGCCAAAAATTTCCGCAGTAACATAGCCGAGCCCGTTAAACTTTTCCAAAAAGAAACAACTTTAAAGATTGATATTGTTCCATTTGCTCCGTCATTAATCTTTTATCAGCAAGGCTGCGAGGCCACGCATCAGGAGCCGGAGAACTAGAGTTACAAGGTTATTCGGACTTTCATAATTAAGCAAACAAGAGGTGAAGCATTATGGCTTGGAGAGAACGCACACATGACGCTGTTTATACCGACGCAGATACCGAACAGCGTTTAAAAGAGGAATTGCCGCACTGGTACCTTGAAGGCGGCTGGATTCGGCGTAAATACAAAACCAGCGGCTGGAAAGCGACACTAATGGTTGTTAATACGGTAGGACACTTGGCCGAGGCGGCATTTCATCATCCGGACCTCACCGTTTCTTATGCCTTCGTGATCGTCAAGCTCATGAATCATGCAGCCAAAGGCATAACCAACAAAGATTTTGAATTGGCCCGCAAAATCGAGGAGGTAGTGATGTGGCAGCCCGGCAAAGAAGGCGGCTCATTGGAAGGGACGCCCGATGACCCGAGGTTTAAATACATCAAATATGATTAGACTGAGTAATAAACGCTGATAGCCATTTTGTCCACGAAAGACACGAAAAGCGCGAAAAAAACAATGTCGAATTACAGCGACATATACATCATGAAACCGGGATTAAAAACCAGGCAAAAGGCGAAAACACACGTCAACATAGCCGGGCTTTAGCCTTTTATATTTTTTCGTGCTTTTCGTGCTTTTCGTGGACAGCTCTACTCAATTATTTTCAGTTTTAGCAGGTGTACGCGCCGGCTATCGGCCCTGATGACTTCAAATTTCATAGTATCCACGACCAGACTCTCACCTTTTTTGGGCATATGTTCAAGCTGGCTGACAATAAAACCGCCGATAGTATCGTATTCATCAGTTGTCAGATGTGTGGAAAAATATTCATCAAACTCATCTATAGGCGTCAACGCTTTAACCATGTATTCGTTTGCACTGCGCTGAAAAATATAGCCTTCGTCTTCATGATCGTCGTGTTCGTCTTCAATCTCGCCGACAATTTGCTCTAACACATCTTCGATGGTGACCAATCCTGCCGACTGGCCGTACTCATCGACAACAATGGCCATATGGTTACCGTTGGTACGCAACTCTTTAAGCAGTACGTTTAAGCGCTTGCTTTCCGGCACAACACAGGAAGGCCGCATTATTTCATGAACTTTCAAAGTTTTATTGTCCAGGATGCGGGCCAGCAAGTCTTTGGCTAGCAGGACGCCAACCACCTTGCTCCGGTCACCGTCAATAACCGGATAGCGCGAGTGCCCGAATTCCGTAACCAGCGGCATGATGGTTTCCAGTTCGGCGTCTTTGGGTACGACAACCATTTGAATGCGGGGGATCATAATATCCCTGACCCGCATTTGAGACACCTGCAAAACGCCTTCGATCATGGATAACGCATCGGTATCCAACAAGCGTTTTTCGCGGGCTTCTCTTAATATTTCAAGTAGATCCTCAAGGTCTTGCGGCTCCCCGGTCAGTAGGTGGCTGATTTTGTCAACCCAGCTTTTCTGCGGGGAGTTTCTACTTGGGGGTTGTTCATCACTCATTTATCTTTTACCTCTATATAGGGATTATTTATCTGCAACTTATTCAAAATTGCTATCTCTTTGTTTTCCATCAGTTCGGCCTCATCATCGTCGATGTGATCATAACCTAACAAATGCAACACACCGTGCACAATGATATGCGCCCAATGGTGCTCTAATATTTTGCCTTGTTCCAGTGCTTCTTTTTCCACTACCGGCGCGCATATAACTAAATCACCCAGCAAATCCAGCTCAATGCCTTCGGGCAAATCAACCGGAAAACTGAGAATATTGGTCGGGCCTGATTTGTGGCGATACTGTTCATTGAGCTCGGCGCTTTCCTGTTCGTCGACAATACGCACGACAATCTCGGTGTCCTGATCGTAATCAGTCAACGCGGTATCCACCCAGAGCTGGATTTGCTGCTGATCAGGCTGACCGGCCGATTCAAAAACAGCCTGGATTTCTATTTGGTTCACGGCTCGACCTTGTGCGTCTTCTCATAGGCTTCATAGGCGCAAACAATGCGCTGCACCAATGGATGCCTGACCACATCACGGGCATTGAAAAAGGTAAAGCTGATGCCTTCGACATTTTTTAACACTTCAAGCACATGCCGCAAACCGGACATTTTTTCCGAAGGCAAGTCGATCTGGGTCACGTCGCCGGTTACCACAGCCGTCGATCCGAACCCCACACGGGTCAGGAACATTTTGATCTGCTCGATGGTGGTATTTTGCGCTTCATCCAAGATAATAAATGCATCATTCAGCGTTCTGCCGCGCATAAAGGCCAATGGCGCAACCTCTATAATGCCCTTATCAATCATCTTCTCAACCCGCTCAAAACCCAGCATGTCGTACAGCGCATCGTACAAAGGCCGCAAATAAGGATCGACTTTCTGCGCCATATCGCCCGGCAAAAAACCCAGTTTTTCACCCGCTTCTACTGCAGGACGCACCAGAATGATTTTTCGGACTTTCTCGCTTTGCAGTGCTTCAATGGCGCAAGCTACCGCCAAATAGGTTTTGCCGGTTCCGGCAGGCCCGACGCCGAAATTAATATCATAAGTCACAATTTTCCTCAGATATTCCTGCTGGTTTATTCCCCGTCCCCTGATCATGCCGCATTTGGTCTTGATGCTTACATTGGGTTGGGGCGATGTTACCGGATCATCCAACAGTTCTTCAATGGAAGAATCCTGCATGGCCAGATGCACCAATTCAGAGGTCAGGTGTTCTTTTTCGGTACTTTCAAATAACTTCTGCATAACGGCGCAGGCTGCCTTGACTGAACTATCCAAGCCGGTAACCTTGAACTGATTGCCGCGATTGGCAATCTCGACCTGAAGACGCGACTCAATCTGCCGCAAATGCGCATTAAACTGGCCGCAAAAATTAGATAAGCGGTTGCTATCGGCGGGCGCCAGGCAAATTTCCTGTGAAATCATAAATCAACTGTTACCAACAATTTTATTAACGGAAGCATCAACCATCCGACCTCGCAATGAATTGGGCAAAGCCTCGGCAATCAGCACATCGACAAACTGTCCGGCTAACCGAGGATGCCCGATAAAATTAACGACCCGATTATTCTCCGTTCTGCCCTGCATTTGCAACGGATTCTTTTTAGACTGTCCTTCAACCAAGACCGTTTGCACGGTACCGATCATGCTTTGTGAAATCGCCGCCGTCATTTCGTTAATGCGATTTTGGAAACGTTCCAAACGCTGTTTTTTTACTTCCGCCGGCACATCGTCCGGCAGATCCGCCGCCGGTGTTCCTGGGCGTTGGCTATAAACGAAACTGAACGATAAATCGAAACCGACTTCTTCAATGAACGCCATGGTTTCTTCAAACTCGGCATCGGTTTCGCCGGGGAATCCGATAATAAAATCCGATGACAAATAAATATTGGGACGCACTGCGCGCAACTTGCGGATAATTTCAAGGTAGTCGGCACGCGTATGACCACGCTTCATCATTTTTAAAATATGATTGCTGCCGCTTTGCACCGGCAAATGCAGATGGTCAACCAGTTGCGGAATTTCGGCAAACGCCTCAATCAGCTCATCGGTAAATTCCATCGGGTGAGAGGTGGTAAAGCGGATACGATCGATGCCTTCCACTGCCGCCACATAATGCAGCAATAAGGCAAAATCGGCGATGTCGCCGTCGTCCATTTCGCCGCGGTAGGCATTGACGTTTTGACCTAGCAGATTGATTTCCCGCACACCCTGTTTAGCCAGAACGGTAATTTCGGCGATTACGTCATCCAACGGACGGCTGATTTCTTCACCTCGTGTATAAGGCACCACGCAGAACGTGCAATATTTACTGCAACCTTCCATGACCGAAACAAACGCTTTCGGGCCTTCCGCCCTAGGCTCAGGCAGAGCGTCGAATTTTTCTATTTCGGGAAAGGAAACGTCGATCACAGGTTTTTGCTGACTGCGCGCTTGATCCAGTAGCTGTGGCAAGCGATGCAAGGTTTGCGGCCCGAACACGATATCTACAAACGGTGCCCGCTTTTGAATCGCTGCCCCCTCCTGACTGGCGACACAGCCGCCAACGCCAATGATCACCTCGGGGCGTTTATCTTTAATCTTGCGCCATTTACCCAAAGCCGAAAATACTTTTTCCTGCGCTTTTTCGCGTATCGAACAGGTATTCAGCAGCAGAACATCGGCTTGCTTGGGGTCATCGATTAATTCAAATCCATGTGAGGCATTGAGCACATCCCGCATTTTATCGGAATCGTACTCGTTCATTTGACAACCATTGGTTTGAATATAAAGTTTTTGTGTCATATCTTAAATAGTTAAATCATTTAAAAATCACTGAGGCCACACCCCCGTTTCTTGATTTTATTGGGACGGAACGGCGGTGCTGAGCCACCATATAGCAATGAAAAAAGCCCTGGACGATAGACCAAGGCTTAATATTAACTACTATTATAACCTGAAGAGTGTTTAAACAAAAAGCGTAGCCGCAGGACTGCACTTCCAGCCGGTCATGCAGCATACCTTTCGCATGCGCGATTTCAGAGCGGGCCTGGCTACAAAATGGACTGCTGACAGTCGGCTTAAAACTCTTCCCATTCTTCGCCTTCGGCTGGCTGTCGCTGAGGTTTTGCGTTTCCCCGTACGGAGCTTTTACTAACCGCCGGTGTTACCCGAGAAGCGTTTGGAGAACGACTCAATGTGCCGGTATCAACCGTAAAACGACCGACTGTAACCGACAAATTTTGCGCCTGTTCTTCCAGTGATTCCGCTGCCGCGGCAGCCTGCTCGACCAACGCGGCATTTTGCTGAGTCACTTCATCCATTTGTCCAATAGCCTGATTGACCTGCTCGATACCGGACGTTTGCTCAACAGAGGCGGCTCTAATCTCGGACATAATGGCCGTAACGCCGCGAATGGCGCTGACAATTTCTTCCATGGTTTTACCGGCTTGGGCGACCAGCTTGGTGCCATCCTCAACCTTTTCTACCGAATCGCCAATAAGGGCTTTAATTTCCCCTGCGGCGGCGGCGGCACGCTGGGCAAGATTGCGCACTTCTCCAGCCACCACCGCAAAGCCCCGGCCTTGTTCGCCGGCGCGCGCCGCTTCCACGGCGGCATTGAGAGCAAGGATGTTGGTCTGAAAGGCGATGCTGTCGATCACCGAGATAATGTCCACGATCTTACGCGAAGACTCATTAATACCTTCCATCGTCTGCACAACCTGATCGACTACTGTAACTCCTTTGCCTGCAATATCCGTTGCACCAACAGCAAGCCGGTTGGCTTGCTGGGCATTCTGGGCATTATGCTGCACGGTGGAAGTCAATTCTTCCATACTGGCGGCGGTTTGCTCCAGACTCGCCGCCTGCTCTTCAGTGCGGTGCGAGAGATCATTATTGCCGGCGGCTATTTCTTTGGCTGCGGTGTTGATATTATCGGTGGAATCCTTGATTTCTCCCACCAGCCCCCTGAGATTTTCCACAGTACCGTTCATGCTGGAAATCACGGTGCCGAAAGTACCCGGATAGTTCTTGCTGATAGTTTGGGTAAGATCGCCGTCGGACAATGCGCTTGCAATAAGCGCGATGTCATCCAGACTACCCAAGGCATCGAGTGAAAGATTGATATCTTCTTTCAATTTGCCGAGGTCGCCGTGCCCTTCAGCCTGAACGCGTTGACTGATATCTCCTTGTGCAACATTGCCCATGACCTTGCCTACGTCGCCCAGCATGGTCTGCATGGTTCGCATGGCTTGCATAGCATTGTCTACCGCAAGCCGGTATTCACCCTCGATATTAACCTCAACTTTTTCGTTAAAACGGCCTTCAGCCATCGCGTTCATAAGCTTGGTAATGGCGGTTGTGGTGGAGGCCAAGGTTTTGGCGACCGCATTAAGCTGTTTCAGAGCCGTTGAAAACCCGCCGTGCAATCCTTGCGGATAGCTCTTTCTGGAGAAGTCGCCATAGATGACATAGGCCATCGAATAATACAAATCGATCTGTGCAGTTTCCACCTGATCCATTAAATCGTTCAGCGACCAGGCAAGCTGTTGAAGAGGCCGCTCTTTTCCACCGATATGGGTAAGCCGCACGTCTACCGACCCTTTCCTCCACTCCTGACTTACACTAAGCAATTTCTCCATCAATTGGCGATCGGCTGCTCTTGATTTGCGCCACCAAGCGATGGATAAAGCCGCTCCAGTCGTTAGCAAAGAGGGTGCAATAAATCCTTCACCAACCCCGCTCAGAAAAGGCATCCATCCGTAAACCAGGGCCCCTAGCCATGCAATAGCAATTGCCGCTAATGCGAATCTCTCATTATTCTTAAAGCGACTGTAATACATTGATAAGCTCCTCGTAAGTGACACCCTTGTCTTTTAAAACATTAGCCAATACTGCCCCTGAAGCTGTCATGGCATCTTTCGGCCCGGCGTTTCGTTCAGCATCCAGCATCGCGCGATACACATCCGCCACGATCGGAATGGCCTTGGGATTAGGCATGCGTCGGACAGAGGTGTAACCAACCTTTTGTTTGTTTTTGTCTTTCATCGGAGCAACATGGGTAAATACCCAATAGAAGCCGCCGTCTTTTGACATATTTTTAACAAAGGCAAAAATTTCTTTGTCTTCCGCCAAATAATCCCACAGCAACTTAAATACTGCACGAGGCATATCGGGATGGCGAATGATGTTGTGCTGGCTACCCAGAAGTTCTTCCTCACTATATCCGGAAAATTCGATAAAAATTTCATTCCCGTAGATAATTCGTCCGGTCAAGTCAGTCTTGGAAACAATAAAATCATTTTCCCGCATCACCCGTTCCATACTTGTCGGGACTATGTCTTTTCTCTTCATTATGCTTCCTCAGTAATTGCTCTTGCGTCTCTGCAGTCATCAGTTAATATTTGGTTAACAATATCAGCAATCCCTGTAGCAAGCTCGTTAACCCTTTTTATTTTTATTAAGCTCCAGATTAATAACCTCTGTACATACTAAAACCTTGATTGATACTGGTCGATACCAATCAAAAACAAACCGCGTCTAAGTTACCTTTGTGCGAACAGTCCGAACTGAACTAACGCTACGCAGCTGTTTATTAACGTCCAAGTTAACCGTCTTTAATAACATAAAAAACCGCTCTACACTATTTTTAGTACTTGTTATGGTTCAACCAACCCATTATTCTCAATCGAATTAAATGCTTTTTAACCTATATTTGTAGTTTTCCGGGCAAAAACGCTCACACGTTTAAACTCTAGATTTTATAGGGGCTAACTTTTGCGATAACGCCAAACTTTGGATGATCCAGATAATGAACATCATTCAGTTTGATAAGGCGTTTTTCATTTAACCGGTAAATTATCGACCCATTGCTCGAATTAGCGGTCAGCTCAAGATCAATAGCCAACTGTAAACCTTGGCCTTGTTCGATTTGCAGGTAACCGTTTAATTTTCCGTCGTTATCCTGAATACGAACAGGCGCACTCGCCCCTCCTGTCCCGACCGGCTGAATCCAGGCAACATGCATGATAGGCTTGTAAGTCGAATCTTTAGCTAATGCCGCATAACTGTCGTCCAGCATTGTAGAATCCGGCTTTTTATAAGCCGATAGTTCGGTCAAATCTGATGGCCATGTTATTTGGCTGGAAGTCTGCTCAAACACTTCTGTATTGGGCATGGCCTGCGAAAATATAATCAGCTCTATTTGATACGCATCGACTTCCGCTAAAACAGGACTGCAAAACAGCATTGCCGCCAGACTGTGAGCCACTATTTTAAGCATCATTATTTCTCATCCGTTTATTTGATGGTTAATTTATCCAACAACTCGGTTATAAACTCAAGCTTCTGCTCAGTCGTTTCAAACGGCTTGATAAACCTTAACTTATCCGCACCGTCGAATTTATAAACCTGCGCCTGGGTTTGTATCAGGAAAATCAGCTGATCGGTGTTAATGTTAGGCGTTGCCGAAAAAATAATGCGACCGCCGCCTGCGTTGGCTTCTATTTTCTTGATGCCCAGTTTTTCAGCCTGTTGCTTGAGTTCAGTAACGCTAAACAATGTTTTCACGGGTTCCGGAAATAAACCGAAGCGGTCGATCATTTCGACCTGTAACTCACGCAAATCATCATTAGTTTCAGTATTGGAAATACGCTTATAGAGCACCAGGCGGCCATGAATATCCGGCAGATAATCTTCCGGGATCAACGCAGACGTTTGCAGATCGACTTCCGGCCCCCGGTCTATCGGCGTGTCGAGTTCCGGCTGCTTGCCGGATTTTAGCGCATTGACCGCACGCTCCAGCAGTTCGGTGTACAAGGTAAAGCCGATTTCCTGGATTTGCCCGCTTTGGTCATCGCCGAGCAATTCGCCTGCGCCGCGAATTTCCATGTCGTGCGACGACAGCATAAATCCCGCGCCCAGGTCGCCGGAGGCCTCGACCGCTTCCAGCCGCTTGATAGCGTCTTTGCTCAGCAAGGATTTTGGCGGCACGACAAAATACGCATAAGCCCGATGATGTGAACGCCCTACCCGGCCGCGCAACTGATGCAGTTGCGCCAGCCCTAATTTATCGGCGCGATTGATGATAATGGTATTGGCGCTGGGAATATCGATACCGCTTTCGATAATCGTAGAACACAACAACAGATTAAAGCGCTGATGGTAAAAATCCAGCATGATGCGCTCCAGCTCGCGTTCCGGCATTTGCCCGTGCGCCATTTCAATTCGTGCTTCAGGAACCAGCGTACCCAATTCCCTGGCCATTTTTTCCATCGATTTAACATCGTTATGCAAAAAGAACACCTGGCCGCCGCGCTTGATTTCACGCAAGCAGGCTTCCTTGATCTGCGAGTCTATCCATTCGCTGATAAAGGTTTTGATCGCATGCCGGTTGGGCGGCGGGCTGGCGATAATGGAAATATCCCTTAGACCCGACATCGCCATGTTCAACGTACGAGGAATCGGCGTCGCGGTCAGGGTCAGCATATCCAGTTCGTTGCGCAGCTTTTTGAAGTGTTCCTTTTGGGTCACGCCGAAACGGTGTTCCTCATCAATCACCACCAATCCCAGCGCTTTGTACCTGATCTCTTTCGACAACAGCTTGTGCGTACCGATCACGATATCGACCTTGCCCTGCTCCAGGTCGTCGGTAATCTCTTTTTGCTGTTTTGGAGTGACAAAACGCGACAGTACTTCGACGCGCACCGGCCAGTCGGCAAAACGGTCGCGGAAATTCTGGTAATGCTGCTGTGCCAGCAACGTGGTCGGCACCAGAACCGCCACCTGCTTACCGTTTTGCACGGCAATAAAGGCCGCGCGCATCGACACTTCGGTTTTACCGAAGCCGACGTCGCCGCAAATGACCCGGTCCATCGGCTGAGGGCTGGCCATGTCGTCCAGTATCGCCTCGATCGCGGTCTGCTGATCCGGGGTTTCTTCAAACGGGAACGCATCGGCAAAAGCCGCGTATTCGACATTTTCAACCGCAAAAGCATGGCCTTGCTTGACCGCTCTTTTGGCATGGATCTCCAGCAATTCCGCGGCCACATCCCGGATGCGCTTAATGGCTTTTTGTTTGGCCTTGCTCCACTGATCGCCGCCCAATTTATGCAACGGTGCATTTTCAGGGCTCATGCCGGTGTAGCGGCCGATCACATGCAGCGCCGAAACCGGTACATAAAGCTTGTCGTTGTTCGCGTATTCCAGGGTCAGAAATTCCGACGCGATGCCGCTAATCTCCAAGGTCTGCAAGCCCAAGTAACGTCCGACGCCATGTTCCTGATGCACGACCGGCGAACCGATGGTCAGTTCATTCAGGTTATTGACGATATTTTCGAGCTCATGCGCGCCCGATTTGCGGCGTCTGCGCCGTTGCTGGGCCTTTTCGCCGGACAGCAGACTTTCGGTGATGACGGCAAGCGCAGGATTCTCAAGCAGCAAGCCATGGTCCATCGGTGCCACAATAAGGCACGGCGACACTTCGGATTGCAGAAATTTATCCCAGCTTTCCACCTGCTTTACGTTAATTTTGTACTGCCTTAATTTGTCCATTAAGGCTTCGCGGCGACCCGCCGATTCCGAGACAAACAAAATCTTGCCGGTAAAGCTGTCAACAAATTGCTGCAATGCCTGGGCAGGCTGCTCCAGCTTGGCATCGATGGTTACATCGGGCAACGAACGGCAGTTGAAAGCAATGCTGCCCTCGGCAATTACTGTTGCATTCATTGCGTCGAGAATAATCCGGGCAAAGGCTCCGGTTCTTTGCGCCAGCTCATCCGTCGACAGAAATAACAGCTCCGGCTTCAGCAGCGGCCTGTCCGCATCGTATTTCCGCTGCTGGAACCTGTCCTCGGCTTCGGCATAAAAAGCGTGCGATGTGGCATCGAAACTCTCTGACGTCACCAGCACCGCCGATTTCGGCAGGTAATCGAATAATGACGCCATGTGCTCTACAAACAGCGGCAGGTAGTATTCGATGCCGCCGGGCGCGATGCCTTTACTGACATCCAGATAAAAATGATTCTTGGGCGAAGTTTCCGGGAAAGCCTCCCTGAAGGCCTGGCGAAAACTCTTGATGGCCTCATCGGTAAACGGAAACTCCCGCGCAGGGTATAACTGAATCCGGTCGATTTTTTCCAATGACCGCTGCGTTTCAGGATCAAAGGTACGGATGGACTCGACTTCTTCATCGAATAATTCGATGCGATACGGCACCTTGCTGCCCATCGGGAACAAATCGACTATCGAGCCTCTGACCGCGAATTCGCCGTGCTGATAAACTTGAGAAACACAATGGTAACCCACGCTTTCCAGCTTGAGGCGGTTCAGTTCCAGGTTAAAATCATCGCCGACTTTAACCGCAAAGCTGTTGGCCAGCACGTGCTTGCGGGGCGCCAGCCGATGCATCAATGTCGTCACCGAAACCACCAGCGCGCCGCGTTTCACTTGCGGCAATAACGCCAGCGTCTTTAAGCGTTCCGAGATAATTTCCGGCAGCGGCGAGAAAACATCGTAAGGCAAGGTTTCCCAGTCGGGAAAGTGCAGGATGGGGTGTTCATTGTGCAAGAAGAACGCTAGCTCATGCTCAAGCCGCAAAGCGGTCTGATTATCCGGCGTGACAATAACAAACAGGCGATCTTCATTTTTAATGGCCGAAGCCAGCGCCAGAGAATCACCGCAGCCTGTCAAACCCGTCCAGATGAGCGTTTGATCATTTTGTTGCGGAATTTGCGGTGAGAAAATTAAATTGTTAGTCATTAAAATCTTACATTGGTTTCCACGTATCGCGTGGAATATACAGTTAAGGCGCGCCGCGCCACAATCACAGCCAGTCGAAATAACTGGAATCTTTCAATATTATAGACACATAAACAGGCTAATGTACGAGCTATAACCAAGATACCGGCTCATAACCTGCCTGCATGTAATTGATTGCATCGCCTTTTAGTAACGGCGTGCAGTAAGGTACAATAATTCCCAGTTGTACCCATACATCGAAGACGACATGAACAGCAACAAGCCATCGACTGCTAGCATGTTGATCAAATTTTAATCAAACGAGAGGTAACATCATGAAAAAAAGTTTGTTTCTGACTATATCAATGCTGATCTCCGGTAACGTCTTTGCCGCTACCGATCATTATGTACTGCGCGACGGCGACACTGTCCGTCACCTTAAAGTTACCCAAATACCCAACGATGATTACGTTGTCAGCACCGATGTAGACTTTGAATCTGCTGCCGACAAATCTCACTGTTCCGAAACTATTACCGGTAAAGCCAAAAGCACCGGCGAAAACGAATTGCTCATGAAAAAACACTCTGAAAGCGAAGCCAGCGTTTGCGAACTGAAAATAAAGCTCAGCGCGAACGGAGCCAAGATTGAAGAATCGAAAGATTGCAGCGCTTTTACCGCAAAACAATGCCACTTTTCCAGCGGCGACAAAGAGCTGATTAAAGTTAAATAATGCCGGACTATAGTATGCAGTGACGCATATCAATCGACATTGCAGTGGCCGCCTTTATCTTTATATTCCGGCGGCCACAACAGAATCAAACAGTCGCTGATCGGCACCTTATCAATATCAAGCCTCCATGCAGGCGCTTTATAAAGTACGATCGTACGCATTGAACTTGCGCTAATTCTTTTCCAGCGCAAGCTGGTTGCTCCCGATCCGGCGTTATGGGGCAAACTACGGAAACGGCATCAAAATCTATGAGGTGTATCATTTTATGAAAATCCCATACCGCACAGCCCCCGTCCCTTCCACTGAAATACCTTCCGGTATTCCTTACATCATCGGCAACGAACTTGCCGAACGCTTCAGTTATTACGGCATGCGGGCGATTTTGGTCGTGTTCATGACCCAATACCTGATGGGAACCGACGGCAGACTTGCACCGATGACTTCAACCGAAGCCCAGGCGTATTTCCATTTATTCGTTTCCATTACCTATTTCACGCCGATTTTAGGCGCGCTGCTGGCCGACGGCTTGTGGGGCAAGTACCGGACTATCATGTCATTATCCATCGTCTATTGCTTGGGGCTTTTTTGCCTAGCGGCGAATGATACCCGGACCGGCTTGCTGGTGGGGCAAGCTTTGATCGCATTGGGCGCCGGCGGCATCAAGCCCTGTGTGTCTGCGCATGTTGGCGACCAGTTTGGCGCAAGCAACCGGCATCTGCTTGGCAAGGTATTCAGCTGGTTTTACCTGACGATTAATTTGGGGGCTTTCATTGCCATGTTGCTGGTGCCTTGGCTGCTGAAAACCCAGGGCGCACCGATCGCGTTTCTGGTGCCCGGCCTGTTAATGCTGTCGGCAACAGCGCTGTTCTGGTCGGGACGGCACCAGTTTGTACATATACCCCCAACCGGCATGAATTTCGTACGCGAAGCCTTAAGCGGCGAAGGCCTGCGTATTCTGGGCCGGTTAAGCGGGATTTATTTGTTCATTGCGATGTTTTGGGCCTTATTCGATCAGAACAGCTCATCCTGGGTCTTGCAGGCACAACATATGGACAGACTGGTATTCGGCATCGAGATATTGCCCTCGCAGATTCAGGCCGCCAATCCATTACTGATCGTCCTGCTCATCCCTCTGTTTCACCGGTATATCTATCCGGAATTGGGCAAGCATACTAGCTTGGGTTATCTGAACAAAATCACGATAGGTCTATTTATCACATTCCTGTCGTTTGTGTTGATCGCTTTCATACAGTTGCGTATAGATGCTGGATTTCATCCCAACATTGCCTGGCAATTGCTGGCTTACCTGTTGCTGACTTCCGCCGAGGTGATGGTTTCGATCACTTGCCTTGAGTTTTCTTATACTCAAGCGCCAAAATCAATGAAATCCCTGGTGATGTCCCTCTATATGGCGGCAGTTGCGCTTGGAAACCTGTTCACCAGCGCAGTGAATTTTTTCATTGGCAATCCGGACGGTTCCAGCGATCTCGCCGGGGCCGGTTATTTTTGGTTTTTCGCCGCCTTGATGCTGGCAACAGCAGTGGGGTTTGTTTGGTATAGCGGGCATTATCAAGAACAGACTTATCTGCAAGAAGAAGCCCAAACGGGCGGCGATGGCTTTTAAGCATACGCTTAGAGTACAACTTCTATTGTAGAGCTTTGCATATTGGCTTTAACTGGCGCCGTCCTGTATGTCCGACGGCGTCAATATTCTCTTTTCACTAAAATTCAAGGTCATATGAACCATTTTCTACCGCTCGTTGCCGCTTTGTTGCTGGTTGTACTCAACGGCTTTTTTGTGGCCGCAGAGTTCGGCCTCGTCAAACTGCGACAAACGCGCATCCGTTCGATTGTTAAAACACAAGGTTGGCGCGGACGCATTTTAGGGCGGGTACATGCAAAACTCGACGCCTATCTATCGGCTTGCCAACTGGGCATTACGCTCGCCTCGCTGGGCTTGGGCTGGGTCGGCGAACCGGCCTTCGCCGACCTGCTGGAACCGGTGTTCGCCAGACTGAAGGTCACGTCGCCGGACATGGTGCACGGCATTTCCTTCGCGGTTGCCTTTTCGTTGATCTCGTTTCTGCATATTGTAATCGGCGAGCTTGCGCCGAAATCGCTGGCGATCCGCAATCCTGAAAAAATCGGCTTATGGAGCGCCGTGCCGCTCTACGGATTTTACTGGCTGATGTATCCTGCGATTTGGCTGCTGAATTCCAGTGCCAATTTACTGCTGCGCTTGTTGGGCTTGAGTAGCGCTCATGGCCATGACGCCCACTATTCGGCAAACGAACTCAAACTGATCTTGCGCGGCAACCGCCCGGATGCACAGTTTACCCGCGACGAATGGAACATTCTGGCGAAAACGCTCGATTTCAGCGAGCTCGAAGTGTCCGACCTGATGCGTCCTATCCATGAACTGGCTGCCCTGCACAGCAAAGTGTCCTTGCAAAAAAACCTGCAAACCATGTCTGAAAAACGCTTTAGCCGCTATCCGTATTTCGATACCAATGATATTGATGTGCTGGGAGTAATTCATTTAAAAGACCTGTTTTTCGCTCAACAAGAAGGCAAAACCATTGATGATTTGAGCAATTACTTGCGGCCTATCCGCTATATCCTGCCTCACACCCCTGCACTGGAATTATTCCGCCAATTCCGTATGGGCACTTCACATTTTGCCCTCATTGGACAAAGAGGACACAAGCCGCAAGGCTTCATCACCCTGGATAATTTGTTAAGCGCGATGGTCGGCGAGATACGCGACGAATTCCGCCCCAATAACAACGATTGGACGCGGCTCGATGACGGCACACTGATCGGCAAAGGCAGCCTGCCGATATTTTCGCTGGAGCGGATTATGGGAATCGATATCGAGAACGAAGAACTTGAGCTGGAAGATGAAGTCTCAATCGGCGGACTGATCATGGCCCAGCTGCGCAATATTCCGGTAGAAGGTCAAAGAATTGAATTTAGGCAATTCGATGTCGTGGTCAGGAAAATGAATGAATCGCGCGTTGTCTTTGTCCAGATTTATCCCAATGAAACATCCGATTTAGAGATGATTCATTAGGCCGGCGGCGTTGGGATACAAGTAACCTGCTATAAAAACCGCAGCGATAGGGTTGCGGTTTTTATACGCGTCAAAATCCGTTTTATTTTTTTATGCTCTTATAGCTCTCCTCACTTTCGAGCTTCACTTTTTCGCCTTCTTCGATCATCCGGTTGCCTTCATCAATCTTATTTTGGCCTTCCCGGACCAACATATTGCCGCGATCAACCATTTGCTTGCCTTTTTTCCATCTATCGCCCAAGTTCGCTATGCCCTGACTTTCGCTCAGCATTTGCTCCCCGGAAATGATCGGCGCAGATGCAGGCGCAGGATCAGAGGCGCAACCGACGAGAGATAGAGCCAGGCAAGCGGCAGCTAGATTCAGATTCGGTCGGATAGTGAGACCATTTTGCATAATCAGTTACTCTTAAGTTAGGGTTGATAAAAAATCAGGTAATTTTACAAAACGTTATACAGGTTGCAATAGCTTTATTATTGGCGCGTGATAAGGGGTGTAGAGCAAGAATGAGCTCAACTCGCGGCGCAGCGCGCCTTTAACTGCATTCCAACGCAGCGCGTAGGAACGAGAAAAAATCGGCCGTTTGCCAGAGATTTTCTGTAAATCCTTTAGCACTAGTTCCCAAGCTCCAGCTTGGGAATTCGGTGCGGGAAGCTCTAGCTTCCTGTCTCGCGAAGCTGGAGCTTCGTCGACTGGGTTCCCAAGCTGGAGAGACGGTGAAAGTATTCGGTTTAAAAGACCAACCACGGAGGACACAGAGAACACGGAGTTTTTAACAGGTTGAATTAATAGGATTATTTTCTCCGTGTCCTTCGTGTTCTCTGTGGTAAATAACCCTTTCAGCCTGATTTTGATAATAATTTCACAGTCTCTGGAGCTTGGGAACTAGCAAACTTCACAGAGTTCCGGCAGGACTTGGTGATACCGATTCTGCTAACTGTGAACATGGCCGGTCTGTCGCCACTACGATAAAAATTTGAGACAAAAAAAATGCGGCTAAAAAGCCGCATTAAGAGAAGGATATAATTCTAAAGTCTCTAAACGAGATCGCATCTCAAGAATTGAGCCTATAGTAGCGATAAAGGATGAGCGTTGGAATGTGACAAATTACCGCGTGACAGATTGTCGCAGTATGAAAATGAACTTATCCATCAGGATAAAAAGGACTGTAGCCGAACATAAAACACGCTGCGGAAAGATAGATACAATGAATTTAACCTGACAGTTCCGCCTGAAAATCGATCACTATCCGATTAAGTTTGCTTCATTACAGTCATCAGCAAATCAGACAAATGCGAAGGATCTACGGGTTTGAGCAAATGTCGATCAAAGCCGGCGGACTTTGATTGTTCAAGATCTTTAGATTGCCCATAGCCACTGATGGCGACCAGGAAAGCGTGCCGTGTTTCCGGCAATTCCCGCAATCGCCTGGCCACTTCATAACCGCTGATATCGGGTAGGCCGATATCCAACAGCACGACCTGAGGCCGGAAAGCCTGTGCTTTTTCTATGCCTGTCAATCCGCAGTTTGCGGTATCAACCTCATGCCCTTCCAGTTGCAAAAGCAGGGCAAGACTTTCTGAGACATCCGCATTGTCATCTATCAGCAAGATACGCAGCTTGGCTAGCGATGATGCAACTTCAGGTTGCGGGACCTGTATGAGTGCGGGGGCGTTGAATAAAGGCAAGCGTATAACGAATTCAGCACCCTGTTGCTCACCGGCACTGGAGGCACTGACTGTGCCGCCATGCATTTCGATCAGTCTGCGCGTCAGCGTAAGGCCAAGGCCCAGACCGCCTTGAGACCGGGCTAGAGACGAGTCGGCCTGGGTAAAAATCTCAAAAATGTGGGGCAGTATCTCCGGCGTAATGCCTGAACCGTTATCTTGTACTGTAATCACTAAATCATCAGCTTCCTGTACCATGTTCAGGGCGATCTTGCCGCCTTCATCGGTATATTTGGCGGCGTTGTTCAGCAGGTTAGACAGCGCCTGAGTCAACCGGACGCGGTCGCCTTCGACCCACATCGGTCTATCGGGGCGGGAAACGGTCAGCTCCTGCTTGCGTGATTCGATCAGCGGGTGGACAGTCTCTATGGCGCTATCGATGATTTCACTGAAGTCGAAACGGTCCATCTTCAGCACAATTTTGTCCTGCATGATGCGGGCAACATCCAGCAAGTCATCGAGCAGTAGCGCCATATGGCTGACTTGCCGGTCGATAATTTTGCTGCACCATTCCAGCGTGGGGTTCGCGGCGCTCTGAGTTTTCAATACCTGTACGGCATTACGGATAGGCGCCAGCGGGTTTCTGAGCTCGTGCCCCAACATGGCTAAAAATTCATTTTTCCGGTGATCTGCCTGTTGAAAAGCTATTTCCGTTTGCTTGCGCTCAGTAATATCGTGAACGGTAACGATAAAGCAGCGCGGCTGGCCGCTGATTTCACTGATGCCCACGTCGACAGGAAATGATGAACCGCTTTTTTTAACGCCTTCCAGCTCGCGCCGAATGCCGGCCATTTGCTTTTCATTATCGCTGTTGAGATGGATCAGTTGGCCTTCATTCCAGTCAAGCGAGGGGAATAATCTGCTGATAGGGCTACCGGACAATTCGTCCATGGAAAAACCAAACATAGTCTCGGCGATGGTATTAACCGATTGGATGATACCCAGCTCGTTAATCTTGATAATCGCACACAGTACGTTATCGAGAATGGCACGTAGATTGGCCTCGCTTTGGCTCAATAACTCTTCCGTTTCTTTTAAATCATGAATGTCGGTGAGTGCCAGACTAAAATCATGCCCTTCCTGGCCAGATGCAAACAGGCCGTCCAATTTAACCCATAAAGGTTGGCCATTATGTTTGCGCAAGCGTAATTCACAGCTTTGAATGCCTTTGTTGTTTAACAGTTTCTGACGATAGAGGTACAAAATATCCTGATCGATATCCAGTATAAAGTCGGAAAAGGGCTTATGGATAAGCGCCTGCTTTTTGGCGCCCAGCATGGCGGTTAGCGTCATGTTGGCTTTAAGGATAATGCCTGAGGCGTTGAGGGTGAGGTAGCCGACCGGGGAAAAGTTGTAGAAATCGATATAATCCTGCGTGGTATCCTGAAGTTGCCGTTGGGTTTTAAGCAGCTCGTCGTTCTGTAATTCCAGTTCAATGCGATGGGTGTCCAGTTCGTGCAGCAGGCTGGATAATTCATTCATTGACTGAGGCATGGATGATGGATGAGCCGCAGCCATTAACTCTTCTGCCCGTTTTCTCAGATTATAAAATTTGTCCGGTTTATTTATCATAAAGGAAGACCCTGATTATGTTGTGGTAACGGAGTCAGCACCATGATGGCATTTGCATAATTTAGCTGGCCGTCATAGCTGGGCACCACCCATTGCACTTTTAAAGCCAATGGATTCCCTTGCAGGTCGTTACACTGGCAGTCGAAGCTGATCTTGTCTTTATGGTCCCAGATGGCCTGCAATTGCCTTATAAAGGACTGGGTCCAGCAACGGATAAACAGTTCCGGAATGCTGAGTACCAGCTTTTCTTTGTTGTCGGCTTTAAATAACCTCACCGCCTCATTATTCATATGCAAAATATGGACAAGTTTAGATAGCTCCAGCACGGCCTGCGGATGACTGGCCAAGTATTCGCTTAAATCGCTTATGCCTTGGCGGCGAAGCTCATGCAGGGATTGTTCAACGACAGAGAAGTCGCTTTCCCACATCGGCACAGGGCTAAAATCGAATAAGCTCTTATAGCGTTTTTCGCTTTCTATAACAGCTTGCTCGGCTTTCTTGCGAGGACTGATATTTTCAAAGCTGATAACGACCCCGGCAATGACATTATTGGTTGTGCGATACGGCAAGACACGCACGAAAAAACAATGCCCTTTATCATCATAGATTTCCGCTTCATATTTTTCGAGCGTTTTGAGCACATGACTGGAAACGTCAGTTACATTGATACCCGACAAAGTGGACGCGAAATGAGCGATCGGGCGGCCGACATCGGCAGCTTCCAGTTTAATGATCTCTTTGACTTTGGGCGTAAAACGTCGGATACAGCCGTTGATGTCCAGAAAAAGCGTGGCGATCTGGGTGCTGTCAAACAGATTTTTCATGTCGTCATTAACAGACTGTAATTCATCGATTCGGCTTTGCAGTTCGGCATTGACCGACGACGCTTCTTCGTTCAGCGATTGCAATTCTTCTTTCGAAGTTTCCAGCTCTTCATTGGTGCTCTGTAATTCTTCATTGGTAGACTGGAGCTCTTCGTTGGTCGATTTGAGCTCTTCATTGGAGGTTTCCAGCTCTTCAATGGTGGTTTGCAAATTCTGTTTGGTAAAATCCAGTTGCTTTTGCAGCGCTTCCATTTCTGTTGTCGTTGCCGGCAACGACTTTGATTTTGCCGTTTTTAGCTGGACTTCCGGCGGCACATCTTCAAACATCACCATCATCAGCCCGGAAACTGACGAATATTCCAGAATGGGGTTGACTGTCATGTTGACACTGAACTGGCTGCCGTCGGGCTGAATCGAGCTGACTTTTTTTTGCGCTTTTTTCTTGGTCTGAGCCGCCAGGCGAATCGCTGACATCAGTTCCAGCTTGAGTCCATGGTGAGCCATGTCGACAATATTAACGCTGATTTTCCCTTCCGGAGGCTCCAGGTATTTGCCCAGTTTTCCATGCACGTAAATGATGTTACTTTGGGCATCAATAATGGCGCAGGGCGGTATCGTGCTATGCCTGAGAATAGCTTCGACCAATTGAATGACGCTTAATTCTTCCGATTTTTGGGTAATGCTTGGCGTCTTTACGTTATCGTTGCTGATCGGATGGGGTGTTTCACGAAAAGTCATGGATCTGGGGGTTGCATTGGCTAAATTGTTTCGACGATATATCTTCCATTTTTTATCCAGTACGGTAAAAAAGTGATCAGACTGCCCGGTTGTTTCTGAAGGTCCTAGAAACATAACGCCATCCTCTTTTAAACTGTAATGAAAGGACGGCAAGATTTTTTTTTGCAGTTCCGGCCCAAAATAAATCAATAGATTTCTGCAACTGATGATGTCCAGTTTAGTAAAAGGCGGGTCTTTAATCACATTGTGGGGGGCAAAAACCAGCATTTCCCGAATCGATTTTTTAATCTGATAGTTATCGTCTTCCTTGATAAAAAAACGTTTAAGACGGTCAGGGCTAACATCGACATTAATACTGGATAAATAAAATCCGCGCCGGGCGATATCAATGGCCGACTCATTAATATCGGTACCGAAAATCTGCACGTTGATATGATGACTTATATTGTCCAGGCATTCTTGAATAACGATCGCTATGGAATAGGCTTCTTCCCCTGTGCTGCATCCGGGGACCCAGACCCGCAAGATATAATCATTGGGCTTCTGATTAAGGAAATCCGGTAGAATTTTTTGCTGGAGAATGTCATAGGCCTCAGTATCCCTAAAAAAACTGGTTACGCCGATGAACAATTCCTGGGTCAGGGTGGTCACTTCCTGCTCGTTTTTTTGCAAAAACCCCACATAATCTGCCATGTTTTTAATTTGATGCAATTGCATGCGTCGTTCGACGCGGCGATAAATGGTATTTTTCTTATATAGCGAGAAGTCATGGCCGGTTTGATTACGGATCAGAAAAAATATTTTCTGTAAAAACCTCTCAGTACTCTCCTGCTGACTAATAGGCGTGCCTTGAATGCCTCTTTTGAACTGGACATATTGAATTAACTGGGCCGGCATTTCGCCTGGCGGCACTATATAATCGGCCGCGCCTGTTTTGATCGCGTTTTTGGGCATGCCGTTGTATTGGGCGGAAGCTTCATCCTGCACCATGACCAGTCCGTTTGCCGCCTTTATTTCCGTTAACCCCAGGCTGCCGTCGGAGCCGGTGCCCGATAAAATGATGCCAATCGCATTATCGCCCTGATCCTGAGCGAGTGAGCGAAAGAAAAAATCGATGGGTAAATGCCGGTAACGAGGGAACTCCAGTTCCGTCAGCTGCAATTTGTTATTGAAGATGGATAAGCTTTTATTGGGCGGAATCACATAGATTGTGTTCGGCTCAACCGTCATGCCGTTAGCGATCTGAACGACTTTAATCGGCGTCTGTTTTTGCAACAGTTCAGGCAATAGACTGGAGTGCATTGGATCTAAATGAACCACCACAATAAAGGCCAGTTCTTGATCGGAAGGCATCGCCTTAAAGAACTGTTGTAGTGCTTCCAAGCCGCCTGCTGAAGCACCTATGGCCACAATAGGAAATTCTTTGTGATCTGATAATTTTTTTTTCACAGGTGTTAATGATTCAATTACTTAGCAAATAGCGATAAACAGCCGATCCCGATATTATGGAATTATTGTCAGGTTAGACCGAAATCGGCTTTTTTGACGTATCTATGGCTAAATTCAGTCTTTTTAAAGCATAGATATATTTTCCGGCCATCCAATTCAGCAGTTTTTCATAGTCTACGAATGATCCATAAAAATCGAGCATGAAGACTCTCCGGTTATAAATACTTCGAATTATTCGAATAGCCCGCTTGATCTCGGCTCCCGTCTGCTAAAACAGATGGCGAATAGGCATGAAAGGCGTTTTCTGAGACGGCCTTTCATATCCAAGGGACACATGCTTCCAACTGTTGATTAGGGCTTATCCTTCAGCCAGTGATTACCTGCCGAGAATACAAGCCGGTTACTATCACCTAGTATAGCCAGCCTCTCTGGGGATGAATATAAGCAATTTCACTGATGTTCTGGGCATACTTTCAATCAAGCCGGGGACAAGGGTAATGAAGACATCTTGCAAGGCCATCGCATTGACTCTATCCGAATCAACCCTTTCGATCATAACCCCGACAGACAGCCTGAGCAAGTCGAACTCGACAAGGTTTCAGGCCTGCTTAAACGGCAGATAAGAGGCGGCATCCTGTTTATAGAGCTGCATGGCTTGCTGCTCTTCGACTAAAAAGCGCCCGATCGCTTTTGCAAACCGGGCATCTTTGATCCAGTGCGCGGAATAAGTGGTGACGGGCTCAAATCCGCGGGCAATCTTGTGTTCGCCTTGAGCGCCTGAATCAAAGCGCTGTAAGCCCTGTTCAAGGCAATAGTCCAGCCCCTGGTAATAACAGACTTCAAAATGCAGGCTATGGTATTGCTCATCGCAGCCCCAATAGCGGCCATATAAAGTGTCCGCACCGACAAAGCTGAGTGCTGCGGCAATGTAGTTATCGTCTTTTACCGCCAAAACCAGCAACAACTGCTCAGCCATGGTTGCGGCTATTTGCTGAAAGAATGCCGGATTCAGATAAGGTTCCGAGCCTCTTTTTAAATAAGTCATCGCGTAAAACCGGAAAAAAGCCCGCCATTGCGCTTCACTGACATCCTGTCCTGCAATACGCAGCAAACTGACGCCCTGCTCGCCAATCCTGCGGCGTTCGCGCTTGATCATTTTGCGTTTACCGGCAGTCAGGGTTTGCAGATAATCGTTGAAATCATGGTAGCCCCGGTTAAACCAGTGGAACTGCACGCCCTCGCGAATATTTAAACCCAATGATCGCAACAGCTCTGCCTGCGGCTCGCTTGGAAACAAGCAGTGCCATGAAGAAACATCCCGCTGATCGGAAAGCTGTTTTATAAAATCCAATAATAATTGCGTGACTTCACGGGGGTCGGCAGCCGCTTGCATAACAATGCGCGCTCCCTGGCAAGGGGTGAATGGGATGGCCGTCAGCCATTTCGGGTAATAATCGAGCCCCTGCTGCCGGTAAGCCTGAGCCCACTGCTGATCGAACACATATTCACCCCAGGAATGACGCTTAAGATACAGCGGCATGAAAGCGAGCAGTTCATCGTCATCCATAACCAGCAAATGCGCAGGTTCCCAGCCCGTTTGCGCGCAGACCGAAGCGCTTTGCTCCAGCGCCAGTAAAAACTCATGCCGTAAAAACGGATAGGCGCCGCCGGCAAGCCGGTTCCAGGCCGAGCTATCAACTTGCGTCATACTATGGATTTGTTTTACTTCCATTTTTAAAAACAGTACAGTTAAAAGAGCAGAATAACATCAGTCTATCAAGCATATGAACTACAAACCTTTTTCACAAGCCTGCGAAAATAATAAGGACGCTATTTTACAGGTTATCAAAACAGTTTTTTGTCAGCCCACAACCGTTTGGGAAATCGGCAGCGGCACAGGTCAACATGCCTGTTATTTTGCCGAACACTTGCCGCATCTTGAATGGCAGCCTACCGATAGGAATGAAAATATCCCCGGCATCGGTTTATGGCGAGAAGAAGCACAACTAGTCAACTTGAAACCGCCATTAACGCTGGATGTTACCGATGTACTGTGGCCATGCAGATCTATCGAGGCATTATTCACCGCCAATACCCTGCACATCATGAGCTGGGAAGACGTGCAAATATTTTTTAAGCGCCTGATCGACTATCTAAGCCCTAAAGCCTTTATTTGTATCTATGGTCCTTTCAACTATAACGGCGCTTATACCAGCGACAGCAACGCCGCTTTCGACCAATGGCTTAAAAGCCAGAATAAATTAAGCGGCATTAAAAACTTTGAAGACATAGTGCTTTTATCGGCATCCAGCGGCTTTAGTTTGTTAAACGATATCGCCATGCCCGCCAATAATCGTTTGCTGGTACTGCAAAACCGCTGAGCATACTGGCTACTTCCAAACATCAAGCGGAGCGCGTTTGAACGACATGATTGGGTTAGGTCCGCTACTTTAAAAAGCAGCATCCTGAATCTTACAGTCCGTTCATCGTTATACATCAGTCTGTTTATGGGTATGACTATGGCTCGGATGTAGGCCGGAATAAACCGGTTTGAGCGAAAGCGAAAACGGGTGTTTCCGGCATTCCGATTGCCGGAAACACCCGCCCTTGCTGTCGCCGGGCGGGCTTATTCCGGCCTACGTCGGGGTAACGGCGAGGACCTGTCCAAGGTGTCGCGGGGCGAGAATGAATGTTAGGTATCACATCGCAAGCGACCAATCCTACGGCTGATATTTTTCGTGCCTTTCGTGGACAGTGCATAACATCACCTATTAATTCGACCTTGCTCCCTTTAATTCTTTAATTCTGACGAAAGCTGCCCCTGACCCAGCACCGTCAGCAGTTGCGACAGATCGTCAGAGCTTTGCGCTAGCTGTGGCCGCGGCCCCTCTATTTTTTCCTGGGTCCAATCCGCCATTTCTCCTGATCCCCATGACATCACCGAAGCCAGTGAAAACACCAATATGCTGCGGGTCACGCCCTTGGGCATTTCCCGCACATCAAGATAACGGTGCAGATACTTGGCTGCGATAAAAAACACAAGGGTGGATATAACCAGATTCCATACCGAAGGTAACGTGAACATTATTAGGGAGTCTTTTGAGTTGGAATGTTGTTTATCTTGATTTTCATACGCTTGTTTGCAAACGTAATCAGATCATTACGCGCCGTCACTTTGTAATTCCTTGAATTCAGCTTCAAGTTTTAAAAACTGCTCTTTCCAGTGTTTTGCGGATTTAAGCGCTTCATCTTTTTCGGCTATCAAGTCATTGATGCGCTCGTTCAAAAGCCTGTTCAATTCGGTTAATTTCTTAACCTCTTCAAACGAAGCCCTATCGGCAGACTCAGCCCCTTCCGGCATGACATCGCTATCAGCTTCAGAAACTGCTGTACTTGGCTGTTCGTCAGCTGTGCGGCTGAATTGATCTTCGCGGTTTTGCTCATATTCCGGCGCGATAACCGGAGTCGGCTTTGGCGGCGTAATTTCCTTGATGGCTTTATTCAGGCTTTTTTTGCCGTCTATCACTTCCTTTACCAGCTCTGCCGGCGCTTCCTTAACCAGTTTATCCGCTAATTGTTGAGTACGCTGCCCTACTCCGGATTGCTTGGCCCTGGCGGTGGTCGTGTCTAATTGCGCGGTATTGCTTAACGGGGAATTGTCCGTTGCCTGGGCATTGACCCAACTTTGCGAAGCGGAGACGATGGCCGCAGACTGGCCCTGCGTTAAGTGCCTGCGATGCAAATTCGACGACAGGATAAATTGCGTAGGGTTAGAGCCGGTGTACTCAACCAATACCGGGGCAATGCCCAGTTCGCATAGCGCGCGATAGCGATTGCCGCCGTCCAGAATCATGCCGTCAAGGGTATAAATAGGATGGGTTTGCCCGTTTTTCAGAAGATTGTCTTTAAGCGAGTCAAACTCAGCTTCGGACATTCGTGGAAAGTAGGTGCAGAGCGGATGCAGCTCCAGTATTCGGTTATTGTTTTCAGTCATAGATCAGCCTTAATTTGGGCCGGCCATTATATAGAGTCCAGAGTTAGTAAAGCGACATTTGCTCCTTCTCCCTCAGGGAGAAGGTTGGGATGAGGGGATTCAAATAAGCTTTTCCTTATCTTAGATTCCCCTCACCCAACCCTCTCCCGCTGGAGATGGCTTTGCGTCGCTTTATCAACTTCGGGTTCTATATCATGGCTGTACTCATCAATTTTTAACGGATTACAACGGCATGGGGTTCTGTTGTTTATCATGGCTACCGCGAAATAAAACGGATCGACCACGATAAAATTGCTTGCTAATCAGGGCTTAAAACGTTCAATCCGCCGGCAGGATTTTTTCCAATATTTCCATCCGCAAATCGGTAATTTTCGGTGTCCAGAGCTCAGGCTTCAGCGGAAACGCCTTGTTAGTTCCGGTGCGCCGGTAACCGCTGCGTTCGTAAAATGCAATCAGTTCGCTTCGGCTGTCAATGACCGACATAACCAATTTATTGACGGCCCAGATCCGTTGCGCTGCTTGCTCCGCCGCAAACAACAATTGCTTGCCTACACCCCTGCCCTGTAACGGCGGGCTTACTGCCAGCATGCCGAGATAAACCTGCCCAGCCTGTTTCTGCAAATGCACCGAACCGATCAACTGAGCTTCAACCTTGCACAGCAGAAACATCGAATCGTCAGTTGCGATTAATTGCTCGATTTCATCGGTCTCGGTTCGGCGCCCTGCTAGCAAATCGGCTTCCGTAGTCCAGCCTTGCCTACTGATTTCGCCGCGATAAGCCGAATTGACCAGGTCGGCAATCTGCCCGGCATCCTGCTTTTCTGCTTGGGTTATCGAATGAACCGTCATCACCCAAACAAGCGCTCTATCGCATCGCACTCCTCGGAGGCCAATTCAAAATCGAAGATTGCCAAATCTTCGTTCATATGGCGTTCCGACGTAGTGCCGGTTAACGGAATAATGCCGATCTGGATCAAACAGCGGAAAAATATTTGCACGACGCTACGCTGGTAGTTCATCGCCAGCCTTTGCAGCGTCGGATGAGCCACAACATGGGGATTGGCCGTTAGCGTCCAGAAGCTTTGGTAAATAATCCGGTGTTCCCGGCAAAAATCGCGGATGGCCCGGTCGTACCCGGTCTCGGCATAAAAGCGGTTCTGAATAACCGCCGGTTTGATTGCGGCATTTCGATACAGCTGCTCGAACTGTCGGGGATCGTAGCAATTACTGATTCCCAGCTGCTTGGCGCCGCCGCTGTGAAAGAGCTGCTCCATTGCCTGCCACGCTTCCATGGTGTGTGGGTGGCTTGCCAATGGCGAATGCAATATCAAACAATCCAGGTAAGAGGTTTGTAAGTTTTTCAGCGAGGCCTTAAATGATTGGGCCACTTGCTCACGAAGTCCGGCGTTGGGATCATAAGGTATTTGCATCGGGTCCTGGCCGCTTAACGGCGAGAACTTGCTTTGCAAATACAGCTCGCTACGGTCCAAGCCGCGATGCAGGCAGGCGGCTATGCCGTCCCCTACCCCCGCCTCGTTATAATGCTTGGGCTGGCAGGCGGTATCGATGCCGCGAAAACCCAGCCCGACAGCCTGTTCTACCAATGTTGCCGTGCGCTCTTTCTTCCAGGTCGTGCCGTAAATAATCCGCGGCATCCGCACGCCGTAAGCGGACGTCAAAAAGTCTTGTGGGTTCATAAAGCGCTCCAAAAATATCCAGTTTTGCTTATCGTCGCAAATTAACCGCTTTGACGCTAGCGGTTAAGGGACAAGCTGAGTACGCAAGAGTGAATCATGAGCAAACAAATTAAACGCTTGTGGATGAGATTGTGAAAATATTATCCAAATCAGGCTGAAAGGATTATTTACCACAAAGAACACGAAGAGCACAGAGTTGATACAGCATATAACTCCGTGGTGAGTCTCTTAAACAAAATACTTTTACAGACTCGGATGCTTACTTTACTCATCCATGTGAAATCGACTCTGCCTACGCATATATCTTTGATGGGCCAGAACTGCAAGTCGCCGAAGACGTTTATTAAGGCTCATGCAGATGTATAGTTTATTACCCTCTTCCATGATCCTGTCGTTAAGCCGGTCATATAACCGGCAAGCTTCTTTAACCAGTTTTCCGCCGTTAACGCGATCGCACGAATGTCTATCGGTATTTGCGCCCCTGCCGCCGGAGGCAGCTATTAATGAATAACCGGTCATTGCTTATTCGGCTTTCAGACGGCGTTTATACCGATAGAAGGCTTTGCGTCCCAAGAAATATAAACGCAACGTATCCTCCGTATATTCTGAAGTTTTACCAGTTCGAGCCCTGATGCTGATGTAAAGATTGAAAGCTTGTTCGGTCAGCTCTCTAGCTGTCATAACGTCATCTCCTGTCTTGCAAAATCTCAAGTTAGAACACATCTATAAACCAGGTACTCTAAGTCAGATCGTTCAAAACAGGTATATCGTTAAATACTTAGGAAAACGCGGATCAACTCGCTTTCCGGCGGTTGCATTCCCATTGCCAGGCATGCGCCACGATGGTATCCAAATCCGCATAGACCGGTTGCCACCCCAGTCTCAGCTTTATTTCATCGGCATTGGCCACTAACCGGGCGGGGTCGCCTTCCCGGCGCTGGCCTTCCTGCACAGGGATATCCTTGCCGGTAACGCGCCTGGCCGCCTGGATGACGCTCTCGACGGAATAACCGTTGCCGTTGCCCAGGTTAAACGCGGTGGTTGCCCCGTCCGCTTGCAAATATTGCAGGGCCAGCCAGTGCGCTTCGGCCAGGTCGAGGATATGGATGAAATCGCGGATGCAGGTGCCGTCGGGCGTTTCGTAATCACGACCGAACACAGTAATGTTCTGCCGATGGCCTGAGGCGGCTTGCAATATCAGCGGGATCAGGTGCGTTTCGGGATCATGCCGTTCGCCGAGCAGGTTGTCCGGATGAGCGCCGGCGGCATTGAAATAACGCAGGCAAACCGATTTGAGTCCGTAAGCGCGGTCATAATCGGCCAAGGCCTGTTCCACCATCAGCTTGCTCCAGCCGTAAGGATTAATCGGATGCTTGGGATGGGCTTCATCGATAGAGCTGTATTCCGGCTCGCCGAAAATCGCTGCGGTGGAAGAGAAAATGAACCTGCCGACATTGTGAGTCCGCATTGCGTTGAGCAGATTGAGGGTGTTGGTGAAGTTGTTCAGGTAATACTTGGCAGGGTCCTGCACCGATTCGCCGACCTGGATGAACGAAGCAAAATGCATGACCGCATCGAAGTTGTGCTCGCTGAACACTTTGTCGAGTACCAAGCGGTCGGCAATGTCGCCGTGGACGAATTTGCCGTGCAGCACCGCATCGCGGTGTCCGCTGGAAAGATTGTCGAGCGTGACGACATCGACGCCTTTCCGGCCGAGCAGCCAGACCATATGGGAGCCGATGTAACCGGCACCGCCGACCACGAGTACAGTTTTAGGAGATGTCGTCATAGGTTTGCTCCATTACGTAATTAATTAAATTTCAACGAATTATAAATCCAACTCGATGCGATCACATCGTTTTTTGCCGGATAGGTTTATGGCAAAGCTCTTAGCCAGCGGTAGGGTACGCATCGCGTACCTTTTTGGAACTTGATCCAGAAAAAGGTACGCGATGCGTACCCTACGGTGCTAGATACGATCACATCGTCTTTTTTATTCGGATAGTTTTACGGTACAGCGCGAAGCCAGTAAGTCTTATGCAGGCTAAAGCATTTGAGGACAGTTAGCGGCAATTTTTGATGTAATGCGCCCAGCTTAAATCCGAGCCATTTCAACCCGGTCCGCAGCACTGCGGACGGAATCAGCAACGGAGCTTCCTTCATCAGATAGCGCAGTTCCGAGATCACAAAGCGCAAACCCTCGCCGGACGCGCCGCCAAAGGTCTGTTGCAGCCATGCCGTATGAGTATGGAAAACGCCGATATCGAAGTAACGCTTAAATTCGTCCCGGAAACCGTAATCATGGGAGTGGAATACCTGAGCGTCGGCGCAATAAGCGATTTTCCAGCCGGATACCAGCATTTTCCCGGCCACATACGTATCTTCATTCATGATGGTGTCGACAGGAAAGCCGCTGACCTGCATCAGCGCACTGCGCCGGTAGGCGGCAAAAGAATTGGAGATGAATGCGGTTTTGATGCCGTAATGCGCCCGGTCTTGAAAACTGCGCAACTGGCTCCCGGCCGGATAATTGAACAGGCGGGCGTGAGAGGCAATCGGCCCTGCGTTCCGGTGCGGAAGCTGGCGCCCGTAAGCCGCACCGACCTGCTGATCATCGAACGCCGCCAACAGCCGCTCGATCGCATCGGGGGCGGCCAATAAGGCATCCTGTGTCAGGAATACGATAATATCCGCATCCGGCAGCATCTCGACACCCCACTGGCGGGTGCCGCCGTGGTTAAATGCCGACTTGGGTATAACCCGCACCTCAAAGTCGTAGACGCGCGCTAAAACGGCAGTGTCATCGCTGGACGAGGAATCGATCACCAATAAAAAATCCGGCTTACGGGTCTGCTGATCGACGACTTTAAGCCAGGAATTCCACAGACTACCGGCATTTAGAGTAGGCACGATCAAGCCGACTTTACTCATAACGAAGCCCTTTTGGCCTGTGGTTGCGGCAGTTCAGTCTGTTCGGGCTTTTTCAACACCTGCCAGACCCGCTCGCCAAGCTTGACCGGATCGAGCTGTTGTTCAACATACTGCCGGCTATTGAACGACATCCGCTCCCACTCCCAGTGCCCCAGGGTTTGCGCTTTGCGTAGCGCATCACATGCCGAAGATTCGGTTCTATCGAAAACAAAACCGGACCCAAACGATTCCAGATGGTCCCATGCCAAGCCTTTGGCGACCAGCACAGGGCGGCCTGAGGCCATGGCTTCGGCCACCACATTGCCGAAGTTCTCGCGCATGCCGCCGGCTGCCTCCAATCCCGAAGGCAACACCAGAAAATGGCTGGACGCCAGCAAGTCCATGACCTCTTCGCGCTGCAGGTAACCGCGATAAATAATTGCGCCTTGTGCTTTCTCGACCAGCGCCTGAAACTCTTCAAAATAATCGCCGTCCACGCTTCTGCCGGCGATAACCAGACGATCTTCGGGATTGCGAACTTTCAACCAGGCCCTGATCAATGCGTTGATGCCTTTTTCCTGTTGAATATGTCCCAGAAAGCACAGCTGCATGCCTTCCCCTTCGGGGTATTTGGCTACCTTAAACTCGCGACTGTCGATGCCGTTCGGAACCAGCAGTATGCGGGCCTCTTCGCCGAGCACGTTGTGTACGCCTTCGGCCTCGGTTTCACTGGTGCAATGCACGGCGATGGCGCGGCGCAAGGTTGGGAAGGTCAACCATTTGTAGAACAACCATTTGTGCGGCTTCTCCCGTCGAATCAGATCGACATGCTCCGGCATCAGGCCGCCGTGCACGGCGACCATGAACGGGCGGCGCAACAGGCTGCAAAAAACCGCCGCCAGAGTAGACGGCCAGGTGGCGATGCCGTGGATATAGACCACCGGCGCAGTGCGGCATAGCTTAAAGATTTCCGAAATAGCGCCCAGCCCAAAGCCCCAGCGCCTGAAGCCATAGCAATGGTAAAGCTTGACCTCCACCTCTTTGCCAAGACGCACCTGCTCGGGCCGCAAGCGACCGTCAATCGACTCGTCGGATGCGACCAGCACCATTTTATGCCCCTGCTCCGCCCAGGCTTTGGTCAGAACGCTGGCCGTGACGGACACCCCGCCGTAACCTTTAGCCGGGGGTATATGCGTGGTAACAATTCCTGCATCCATAATATTTCTCCTGATAAAACATTCTCTAAATAAATTGAAACGGTGGGTGGTGGGGTGGGCAACGAACAAGACTGTGAAAGTATCCTGTTTAAGAGACTCACCACGGAGGACACAGAGAACACGGAGTTTTATATTGTATTAACTCTGTGTCCTCCATGTTCTCTGTGGTAAATAATCCTTTCAGTCTGATCTGGATGCTACTTTCACAGTCTCGAACCCCATCCTATCTTCCGTACGCCAAAAAACCGCGCCAAATGCCGACGAGGTTGTAAAAAGAATAAGCCAGCCTTTTCGGGTTCAGTAAAACCAGCGCCAGCATCATTTTCAGCATCGGCGCGACAAACATCTTGCGGACAATGTAGTACAGGATGTAAACGTCCTTCTGATCGGCGAATTTCCTGATGTAAGCGCCAACCCCGGTTGAATACATCAGCATTCTTCCGGTGCCCAGCTTGTAGTGGTCCTTATCCGGGTGATAGATTTTTATCTCCGGGGTATAAAAAGCCGTACAGCCGGCTCGAAGCAAGCGGTACAAAAGTTCAAAACCCTCGCCGCCGGAATACTTGGAACCGAGCCCGAAATCATGGTCCAGATGGAAGAGTTCGCTATCAATCTTTTTCCGATCGAAAAACTGCGTGAACTCCACCCCCATCATATTAAAGCGCGAAAAATACCCGGCTTTGTGGCTGTTGACGCCGATGCTAAAGCGGCGAGTTGAAAAATCGTACGAACCCGCCACCAGGATGGACAGGTTTGGCCGCCTTTTAAACTCGGCGACCACTTTGTTCAGGACATCCTTATCGTAGGCGCAATCATCATCCGGAAAGGCGACAATTCTGCCCTGAGCCAAGCCGATGCCGTAGTCTCTGGCCCTGGCATTACCTTTAAAATCCACTTTCACATGCCTTACATCCAAGCAGCTCTTGATCTGCTCGACGATGGCGTCAATCTTGCCGTCCTTGTTTTGGTCGATGATAATCAACTCGAAGTTTTTATACGTTTGATTTACCAAAGACTTCAAAAAATCAGCCAACTCCCAGTCTCTTCCCAGCGTTGCTAACACCAGTGAAATTTTCATAGTCATCACCTCGCCTGAACTCCGGCTTTTGCCTGTAAATAGATCGCTGCCTCATACCAGGTAAACATCAATGCAAACTCCAGTCCGGCAACGCCGTCCAAAAAACCGCCCCGAAATACGAAGTGGTATAAAAAACGGGCAATAATCCTTATCCAGGATCGCCCCAATAACACGCTTAATCGACCTCTTGTGGTCATTACCGCACCTGTTGTCGGATGGAGCTGCACTTCTTGCGCGGCTTTATCGACATGTTTATGCATCCATTCGATGATCTCGCCATGATAGAAATAGTGTTCATAGGGAATATCGGAATACCCGATCCGGCAGGTATCGACAACGGCTTCCCCGTGGCCGGTGTGGTTGCGGACAAAACTTGTCGTTTCCCTGCGCACCAGTCTCGGATGATAAATCGGATAGCCGGGAGCGTAATTCAGGCGTTTGCCGCGAAGGTAAAGTATCGACGGCACCATCAGCACATCAATCGCATCGGCGTGTGCCATCCCGGATTCAAACCAGTCGTAAAACGCCGGCGGATAGATTTCGTCAGCATCGACGAACAATATCCAGGGCGTGTTGATATCGCATTGATTGATCGCAAAGTTGCGCTGCTCGGCAAAGCCGGGCCATGGATTGGTATAAATTCTGCACCCCCGGCTAATGGCGATAAGGACCGTATCATCGGTGCTTCCCGAGTCCACAATCACGATCGGATAGCGCTCAGGGATAGCCGCCAGACAGCTCGGCAGATTGGCGTGCTCGTTTTTGGTTAAAATGACAATGGTTAGCATGGATAACTTTTTCTTAACTTTATGATTTAGAAATAAGGCGAAAGGCAAAGGGCAAAAGGCGAAAAAGTCCACCAACCGATTTGTAACACCGCCCTTCGCCTTTAGCCCTTAGCCTTTTCTATCTCTTGACTGCGTATAAATTGATATAGATGCCCAATCCGAAGCGATGCATCAATCGGGTAAACGGAGCTTGCAAAGACTTGATCCAACCGTCAACAATGGCAGCCGTCTTTCCTTTCAGCCGCAGCCGCTTGGATAATGCATTGGACGGGATCCGGGTTATTTGCTCCACCTTGACGATCTTAAAACCATTTCGTGCCATCAAGGCTTTTAAGCCCTTCTCGGTAAAGTAATTGACATGCTCCGGCACCCATAAACAAGCGTTGTCCTTGGTGCCCAGCAGCTTGACTAGAAACGAATCGTAATTAGGCACGGCGCAAGCCAAAACCCCGCCCGGCGCCAACAGATCCGCAACCTTGCCGATCGCATTATCCGGTTCGAGCAGATGCTCCAGCACCTGCGACATCATCACGACGCCAAACGGCTCCGAAGAATCGTAATGTTCAAACATCACCGCCAGCGGCTCATCGCCATTCAGGTTTTTGAACACTTCGTTTTCATATTGGCCGGGATTGATGCTGACTGTCCGATAACCCGTTTTCCTGAGTGCCTGCGTGTAAAAACCAAAGCCCGAGCCGATATCCAAAGCCCGGTCATTACCCGACTGGTTGAGCTGATGGGCCTGACGGCTCATGCGCTCGGCGTCCACCGTACAGTTTGGAAACTCTTCCTCTCTGGCCAGCACATCCTCCAGCGTTATCGCCTGGGTCAGCGCCTGGCCTGAGTATTGATAAATGGATTGCAGCCACTTCACATGCGGCGGCCGGTTTAAGAACCCGGTTCCGCACTTTTCGCAACGGTAGATATGGAACTCCTTGTTGCTGGCGCTTTGGGTATAGTGGAAGTTTTTCTGCCGCCAGTATCTTATTTTCTCGGCTCTGCAAGCCACACATTCACGTAAAATCTCGCCGTAGATTCCTGAAGCTGTTGATACATGGGTCATAATATTCTCCTTATATTTCTCTTTTATTACCTGTTGACCTATGGTCACTTAACAACAAACGCACACCCTACGGATTCACCGCAGCCTCGCAGTTTGAGTTTTCCTGTTCCAACTGTCCGTCATAAATTGCGCCGACGCTCCGCCAAGGCTTGGCCAACATCGCCAAAACCAGCGCCTCAACACCGAAATAAATGGGATTGGCCATGGCCGCACCGAGCAAGCCGTAATTTTTTACCATCAATGGAATGCTGATCGCCGCAGCCAACGCCCCGCAAATGCGCCCCAACAACATCACCCGTGTGCGTTTTTTAGCCAGCAGCGGCTGAGCGACTACCGTTCCCAAGGCATGCAGCGCACAGCCGACAGCGATGGCAGGCATCAGTTCAATGGCCGAATGATAGGATTTTGCCAGCACCATCGATGCCACCCAGTCCTTGGTAACCAGCAACAGCGACACGCCGACAATCCCTAAAACAACTACACACGCTATCCATAGCCATAAAATCCTGAATCCTTCCCTGATCCGGTTTTCGGAATACGCCTGAAAATAAACCGGCTGAAAAGTACGCAGCAAAATCATGGCGCTGCGGTTAAAAGCCTCGTTGATGATGGTATAAGTGGCCGTATATAAACCCACTTCGGCAGCCGTCATCATATAGCCGATCACATACCGGTCGCCCAGACCGTTAACCCAAAATACCAATTCCATCGGGATCAGCGGCAAGGCGTAAGCCCACACATCGGTTTTAAAATTACGCGTGACGATAAGAGGCCTTTTTTTGTCGGCCTTGGCGCCCAGCGCTAATGACCAGACCGTATTCGAAACCACGCTGGCCGCGATATAGCCCATCAATACCCACTCGGCTTTTTGGCCTCCCCACACCACCAACGAAATCGCCAGCACTGGCCGCAAAATACTGTCGCTGGTCTGCCACAAGCTGGCGCCGCGCTGTTTACGATCGCCAATCAGCAACTGAATGCCCAGCTCGCGCCGGACGGTGACTATCAACAACACGCCCGCCAACATAAACAGCCAGACATCGCTGTGCGTAAAATAGCTGTAGATAGCGCCGCCCAGCGTCAACAAAGTTATCGCCAATGCCGTTGCCCGAGCCGTCAGACTCGCCACAACGCCATATAACGCGGCGCGCTCGCCTTTATTCAGGCACTCCGGCAAGATCCTCATGCCGGCGCAAATAAAAGGATAGGAAAACAGCGTAACGCCGAGCGCTACAAAACCATTCAGCAAAGCGACTTGCCCGTAAATATCGGGCGTTACCAGTTCGGTGAGAACGCGAGTGCCTGCCAACAAAGCACAGGCGGACATCGCCTGTCCAAACAGCGCCCAGAACGCATCACCAAATAATCGTTTGTCTTTTAATAGTCCGGACATAAGCGCCTTAATCAGTAACTTAGACCTTCCAGGTTTTTAAAACCTGGAAGGTCTGAACATTCCTTCAGCCTGCAACGGAGACGAAACCGGCCGGTTGCCGGTGCCCAATACCATTCCCCAAAGATACATCAATATCGCGTTTTGCGGAAAGTACTCCCACATATTGAAGGTCAGCCCGGCAACCAGGATAAACATCACCACCAATCCTTTATTGGGGTGGACAGACGTCCTTGTCGTAGTCCATAAAAACAGTAAATACGCCAGCAGGCCGATCAGCCCGTAACCATTCAACAGGAATAAATAAAGACTGTCCGAGTCGAATTGGCCCTTAAAATATTCCGCGCCATACAGGACATTGATGGTGTTGGAACTCAGCCCCAGTCCCCAGCCGAACAGCAAGTCCGCAGGCCCATGCATCTGTTCCGAAAACACCCGCTGCCACAAGTCGATACGGCCGTCCTGGGTCGGGTCGGCGTCATCCCGTCCGCTGAGCAAGGGGCTGGATGCCAGCACCAGCGCGCCCACCGCAAGGATCGGCGCCGGCATGACCAGCGCCCAGCGATCGCGCGGACGGAGCACCGCATAAATCTGAAAATAAACCACCAGCAACGAACTGATAAAGGCCGTCCGCGAGCCGCTCAACAGCGCCAGAAACACGCTGACCGCCACCCATTTGCGCATCCCCGGAACCAGTGCGAACAGCAGCGCGCAAGTCGCCATGGTTGCACCGAACAGGTTGGGACTGACAAAAGTGCCGAACGGCCGTCCGCCGCCGAAGAACGACACACCGAACAACGGCGGCGCCCACAGCGCCTGGGCTATCGCTAACACCGCCTGCAGCGCTATGTAATAACGAAGAAAATGCGCGAAGCGATTGATGATGTAGCTGCCCGCGCCCAAGCGGCTGGTCACGAAACCGATCAAGGCCAGCGGCAGGTATTCGAAAATGCGCAGCCCCGCCATCGGCACCACCAACGGCAAATCCAGATACAACGCATAGCCAATCTCAAACAACACATAACTGGCAATAACGGCCAGAAAAGCCAATACCGTGCTGGACAATGCCCCGTTCCGCAAGCGCGGCTCGAAAAACGCATAAGCCACCAGCACCAGCAACATCAACTCGCGAAGAATACGCAGCCCGAAATCCTGCTCGCCGTAAACCTCCTTGATGCCTGACCAGGCCGACTCGACCTGGGGCAAGGCAGCCACTGTCGACGCGCAAACCAGCGCGAACAACAGAAACGGCAGGTCTTTTTCGAAGCGGATTCTCATGCTATGCGGCCTTACCGTCCGGATCTTCGTCGTGATACGGATCTATAAGGAAATCAGGGTCCTGACGTTCCAAATCATGCTCCTGACGTTTTCCCAGCCAGTCGCCAATCGCCTGATACCCGGTCGTAAACAACGACGGATTCTTATCATCCATGTCGCTACGGTGATAGGCATAACCGTAATAAGGGTAATACGATGAGCCCTCTTTCATATCGTTGATAATGAAGCCGTTCGGTTTCACGCCCACCTGTTGGAAACGCCTGAAGCTGACTTCCAATTCCTGCGCGGTGTAACGGCCTTCCTTGACGACCAGGAACGTGGCGTCGGCATGCTTGCCCATAATGGCCGCGTCGGTGGCGCCTAAAATCGGCGGCGAATCGATCACGATGTGGTTATAAAAGCTTTTCAACTGCTCAAGCGTTTCCTCAAAATTGCCGATAACCAGCAATTCCGCAGGATTCAGCACCATGCTGCCGCGCGGTATCAAATCCACGCCGACATCCGGCAGGCTGATGATCACTTCGCCCAACGTGGCCCTGCCCGCCAACAGGTCGGAAAGCCCCGGTTCCTTGTTCACGGAAAACGTCTCATGCAGCCGGCCGTTGCGCATGTCGGCATCAATGATTATCACGCGTTTCTTGATACTCGCCAGCAATGCCGACAGATTGGTGCTGACAAAAGACTTACCCATGCTCGGCGCCGGACTGCTGACCATGATGACTTTGCTCGCATCGCTGGCCAGAGTCGCTTCCAGCGTGGTGCGCAGGCCTCGCAACGACTCCACGGAAATGTCGAGCGGATCCTGGCTGACCAGAATGCCGGGTTCACGGTCTTTGCCCTGATCGATCAAGCGAGCCAGCTTACGCTGCTTCTTGCTGTGCGGAATCGCGGCAAAAAGCGGCAAGCCCACCTGATATTCCAGCATGGCCGGATAGTTGTCGTGGCGCTGCAAGGAATGCCTGAGGAATATAATCGCAGCTCCCGCAGTCAAACCCAGCAAAGTCGCTATAGCTAACAGCAAGCCGGGTTTCGGCCAATACGGTTTTTCGGGAGTTACCGCAAAATCGACAATGCGGGAGTTGCCCAGGGAACCTGCCGCCGCAATGCGCTGTTCCTGCGCACTGTTCAGCAGCGAGGTGTACAGTTCGGTATTGACTTGCACATCCCGCGACAGGCTTACGACGTTTTGCTGGGTGCGCGGCAAATCTTTAATCCGCTTATCCAAATTCGCCAATTTTTGGTCGATGCGTCTGATCTGCGCCTTGGTAGCGACCATGTCGGGGTGAGCGGCCTCCAGGTGCTGGTTCTGTTCTTCATACTTTTGCTTGAGTTGAATGCCTAATGTCTCCATTTCGGAGGCCTGTTTGAGCAGGATCTCGGCTTCGGCCGATATATCGACCGCGCCATGCTGTTGCCTGTAAGCGCTCAAGCCCTGCTCCGCCTTTTCCAGGCGCTCTTTGACCACCGGCAGTTGGCTTTCCAGAAAGCCCAGCTTTTGCGAAGCTTCCGCAGACTCCCAGTTGACGGTCGCGTTGACATAAATATTAGCGATGTCGTTGACGGATTTGGCAAGTTGCTCCGGTTCACGGCCTTTTAGTTCAACGCTGAGAATATCCGTGTCCTTGGAAACTTCCTTGACCGAAAAAGCTTTTTGCAACGTTTCGATAGCTGCCAGCGAAGTTTTCCGGGTCAGCTCGAAATAAGTGCCGGGATGAGCCTCAAACTCGGTGAGCTTGATAACGACAGGCGCAGCTTCGCCCATGTCGGCGGTCAGCGTATCGCCTATCTGCCCTTCAGCCAGGGTTTCATCCTTAGGCCCGAGCAGTCGGAAACGGCCTGCTTCCAGCGCAATCAGCGTAAACGGTTTACTCAGATAACGATCCGGCACATTGAAGGTGGCGACCTTCAGTTTTTCACCGCCCCAGGCCCAGCGACTGAACCCCCACCAGGCACCGGCGACCCCGTCATGGGCATCGTGCCGCCGCGCCAAGGCTTCTCCGATAACCGGAAAATAATGCGGTGAATATTCCACCATCAGGTTCAAGTCTTCGACGACCTTGCCGAGCACCGATCGTGAGCGCAGGATTTCCACCTCACGCTGCGCCCGTGGATTATCGGCTTCAGCCGAACCTTTATTCGCTTCGCTACGCAGCGGAGCGGCAAGCAGCGCCTTGTTCTTGTCGATCCGCAACAATGCGTCAGCCTTGTAAGTACGCGGGGCAAACACTAAATAGACCACAGCCACCAGCAGAACCGACAGCAAGGTCATCAGGATTATCTTTTTGCCTTCGATCAGCAGATCGACATAATCGCGGATACTGACGCCATGCTCTTCAATCCGCGACGGATTCAGTGGCGGTAACTGTAAAGTAGCTTCATTTTGTGAATACATAGTCTTTAATATCCCAGTCATGAAAAAAGAAAACCCGAGTTTTGAAACATCATTAAATTCCCATCATAGCGGCTTGGCCCATCATCGATGTAAAAGAGCCTGGCAAGATTTGATTCATGACTCGAGACCATTGGGTCACCCCTGCGGTGCCCACGAACACGGTATCATGCGCTTGCAACGGAAACTGGTCCGCAAGAATCAGCGCGTCCGGCGATTCCGCATTCAACTGGAAAATCTCCGGCTGCATCTCGCCCGTCCGGATCACATAAATCTCTTCCGGCCGCGAAGTATTGAAATCAACGCCATACGCTTCCGCCAGCGCCTGCGCGAGCGTCAGTTTACCTTTGTTGATTTGCAGAGCCTGTTGCCTGCCCACTTCGCCCATGACGAACACCTTGTTATCCTTGCGATCGGAGACATTCAGCACGTCGCCGTCTTTCAGCAACAGGTTTTGGTCAACGCCGCCTTTTTCGTACAACCTCATCACATCAATCTTGTAAAGCTTGCCGTCGCGTGCCAGCGTCACATTGCTGGTGTCCGCGTCCTCAGTCACGCCTCCGGCGCGACTGATGGCTTCGGTAATCGTTAAGGGCGTTTCGGTCATGGCCTGGATCCCAGGCATTTTGACTTGGCCGACCACGGCCGCCCGATGGCTCTGGAAAGACAGTACCCGCACATCGAGTTTGACTTTCTTGAAGTATTTGGAAAGCCCTTGGGTCAATAGTTCTCTGACCTCGCTGGCGGTTTTGCCTTGCACCGGCACGCTGCCCACATAGGGGTAATACAGAGTGCCGTCATCCTGAACCGACTTGCCCGCCAATTCGGGGTCGATTTTCTCGCCTCCGGGATCGTTCAGTTCGGGATGCTCCCAGACCGTGATTTGCAGCCTGTCGTGCGGGCCGATCTTGTATTCGCCCACGGACACATTCTGGGTTGGAAGACTATTGACGGCCCGCTGTCTCGAATTTTCCCGGTCGATGATCAGGTCCGCGGTAATCTGGGAAATCTTCGCCTTTTCCTTGACCAGCTTACCGTCTTTCATCATCGGCACTTCGATATGCGATAACGGACTATTGGTCTCCATCTCCATGCCGGGCGTTAAAGAACAAGCTTGCAGCAGCAAGACCGGTATCAGGGGCATTGATCTAAAAGTTAATCTAAACATGGCAAATGTGATCCTGTAATTATTTTAAAAGTAGGCAAAGGGCAAAAGGCTAAAGGTCCGTGATTTGGAGACTGGGCTTTTGCCCTTCGTCTTTCGCCCTTCGCCTTTCTCCTCAATACGCATTTTTATTGATAAAACCGGTCAGCACGGTGCGCAGTGCAATCTCCAGATCGAACCAGACCGACCAATGCTGGATATAGTACAAATCGTGTTCGATGCGGCGGTTCAGGTCGGTATCCCCGCGCCAGCCGTTGACTTGCGCCCAGCCGGTGATGCCGGCCTTGACCATGTGTTTTTTCATGTAATTCGGTACCTGATCCTTGAACACTTCGACAAAATCGGGACGCTCAGGACGCGGGCCGACCAAAGACATGTCGCCTTTCAGTACATTGATCAGTTGCGGCAGTTCGTCCAGGCTGGTTTTGCGCAGGAAACCGCCAAACCTGGTCGCCCGTTGTTCGCCGGGCTTGGCCCACACCGCGCCGGTTTTGGCTTCCGCGTCCACCGGCATCGAACGGAACTTCAGCATCGTAAACGAGCGGTTGTTCCAGCCGACCCGCTCCTGCCGGTAAAACACCGGGCCTTTAGAACTCAATTTGACGCCGATAGCGATCACCAACAGTATCGGACTGATCAGAGCCAACAGGATCAGCGCAAAAAATCTATCCATAATCTCCTTGATATAGCGGTTAACGCCATGCAATGGAGAAACCGAGAAATCCAAAGTCGGAATGCCGGCCACGGTGTTCAGGCTGAGGAACTTGCTTTGTTTGAATGCAAAACAATCGATCACCAGCCGGATGCTGACCGGCAGATGCCGCAGTTCATGTTGCGCGCGTTCAGCCAGCGATTCGCCGGGGAATGCAATCCACACTTCGTCTATGGCTTCTTTGGTGACTATAGAAGCAAGATCTTTCATGCCGCCGAGACGCGGCAGCGAAAAATCGCTCACCACTTGCCGGTTTTCAGTACGGTCATCGACATAACCGACAACTTGCAAACCGGCCCAGGATGAATCGTTCAACTGCCTACTCACCGCAACGGCCATCTGGTTCAATCCAACCAGAACGATACGGCCCTGGGACCAGCCACGGGCGCGCAACCATTTCAACGCCTGAGAAAGCAAGGCGCGAGCGACCAGGACGAATAACAAGCCTAGCACCCACCAGGTGACGATCCAGCGATAACTGGAACCGAACCAGAAGTGCAAACGAATCAATGCAACGATAGAGATAACCGACACGATCGCGGATACCCAAGCCCTGACGATGCGAGGAATTTCTCCGCGCATCGCGTCATTTCGCCAGGGACGGTAAACCTGGCCGATTTCAAAAAAGATGATAGCCGCCAAAATACCCAGAGACACGACTATGCGGTAATCCTGATCGATGACGAACTGGCCAAGCCAGAAATAATGAGAAACCCAGGCGGCGCCGAATAACATGATTATGTCGATGAACCGCAGCAATAGGATCACCGTGTGTCCATACTGCTTGAAGAGCCCGTTGAAGATACTACCTATTCCGAGTGGCATATGCGAAACTCCTATTTTGTCTGATCAATGATGAACGGCGAAAACCGTTCATCCCCAAAGTTATCGCGACCGGCATTGAACGCATGTCGCTACGTTTGGGTAAAGGTTACAGAGTCAAGATGAGAGGAAACCTGTGGGTTTGATTAAAATTAGATGAAGATCGGGATGACTTTGAGAAGGCAATAGGCAAGTGGATCGGACACGCTGTTGATGCCCTGATATTTCAAATCTTCAAAATGGCGTTGTCTTTTGAGCTTGACCGCCTCTGTTCCATTTTCAGGCTTTAAAATGTCGGCAAACAAAGCGAGGCGCTAGCAATGGCGGCGTTGATTAATGCCGGGGTTGAAAATATAACTGATGAACGCGATAAATCGCACTTCAGGTTACAATAGACGTTAGCCTTTTGACGGTGATTTTTGGGCGAGTTAATGGTGTCGTATTTGTTTGTCCGTCATGTCCTGTTGCTGCAACATTGATACAATAAAAACAGATAGTTAGGTGGATATAGTAATGAGTATACGACAATACAGTTTTTTTATACGACAATTAGTGTCGTATTTATTATGTTGGAGGTCACATGGCGCTCGTTGACTATCTGGCCTCGTCTCTCAAGCAACTTGAGGGTCATTACCACGAAATGGAGCGCGCGCTCCAGGCACCGATCCGAGCAAAGATTGGAAGCGGAATGTATTTTCGTCACCCGCAAATATCCGATTCTCTGCTCGTATATCTCAAGGGCGTGAAGTTAATCAGCACGCTAAACGCCGCACTGATTCTCTTCCGGCACGGATACACGCAAGAGATAGGAGCGCTTTGTCGTATGGCAGACGATTACTGCCAAGAGATAATGTTTCTCCTAAATCCGCTTGGCGAAAACGGTCCGAGCAAAGACCAGATCAGGATGTTCGAGAGCTTCTTTCAGGAGGAGTTCGACAATCCGGATAACCCACTTGCATCTTCGCAGGACCGAGAGACAGTTCCGCGTAGAAAGATTAATGCGGCCTTTGGAAAGATCGTTAGTGACGAACTCAATCCCCACGACGCACAGAACGTATTGAGCACCATACACAAGGCATTTTCAGGTTACGTTCATGGCGCATACCCTCACATCATGGAAATGTACGGCGGCATGCCACCACACTTCCACATGGATGGCATGCTGGGCACGCCGCGCATACCGGAGTGGGAAGGACAACTTGTCACCTACGTGTACCGGGCGATCATGAGCGCTGAATTGACGTCCCGCAAGCTGGGGCAGCCAGAGACAGAAAAGGCAATTCGCGATTTGCTGGTTCAGTACGAGACGTCACTCAACTGCAAGCCGCAAGAGAAGGCCGAAACCATGATGCAGCGGAAGAAGAAGTGACCCCCAATCCTGCAATGCACCGGACGCTGCGCGATAAAGCCGCACAGCGCCGGTGATTTTGAACGTTGGACCTCTTAAACCTACAGGAACTGAACTATGGGCGCGAAGACTTGGATGCTCGTATTTGCGGACTTTAATGCGCGTGAGGCACTTGCTGCCAAGCCCCAATTAGACCGGGAAGCAACTCAGAAGCTCGCCAATACCCTCTTTCCGGGCGAGAAGCTCGAACCCATTGGGGATGGCGATCTTTCCGATACATGTCCGCCGGACGATGAACTACATATTGGTTGCTTTCCGGGTGTATCGATTGTTGCCGCTGAAGAATTCGGTATCGATTACCCGTCAAAGCTGCCCCAGAGGTTTATTGCCGCTGGTGGCAGCGGAACCGTTACGCTTCATGCTATGCACAGCGTGGTTGATTGGTTTGCGTACGCGACCTGGGCGAACGGCAAGCTAGTGCGCTCCCTGAGTCTGTCTCCAGATAACGGCATCATGGAGGACATCGGATCGCGGCTGCCTTTTGAAGAACCTTACTGGTCAGGAGAGCATCCGGCCGTTGACAGTGACGAAGAAAAGTATGCTTACCCATTCCCGTTCCACCCTCTGGACCTCGGGGAAGCAACGTTGAAGGACAGGTTCGGCTATCAGCTTGAAGGCTATATTGATGCCTCGCTGCTTGAACCCGAGTCGATTCCGTTGGTCCGATACAAGCGAACCCGCTCACCATGGTGGAAGTTTTGGTGAGAGGCCCAACCTATCATTCCACCAGACGTACCGCCTATAGGTGGTGCGTCTGGTGAATTCAAACGTTAGAGATTATCATCATGTCATTGAAGCCACTATTCCTCCACTATGTGTTAAATACAGTATTAATGGGGTTAAAACTTGCGCCAATAACGCCAAAAAGTGGAGTTAAGTTTATCCGGTTAGATTCATATTCACCCCACAGACCCAATCGAACGTCAATGCATACTGTTGTTGTGATCACAAGCAAGAATATTGAAATTCACGAATATTCTCCCGACCCAAGAGAAGGACATAGTTTTTTAAAATGCTCATCAACTAAGGAGTTTTTAAGCACCTTTATCAAGGAGAGAATCGAATGGGCTGTACGTTATCGAGTTCGTTCCTCTCCAAATGCCGCCAAACTCAATGCCAATAGCGATTGTGAAACCTTTAACAATGCCGCAATAAAGCTTGAAAATGAGAGGAATGAATTGAGAGACCAGTATCACCGCACACTCGAAAAAAAGCTTAATGGTCTATTTGTAAGATTTACGAGTTTAGTTCTTGGCTTCTGAACTTTCTCTAACTCTGCGCTCAAGTTCGCTCTCTTCGGTTGTTAGAGCGCGCCTTCGGCGCACACCTTAGCTTCACGTTATGCGTTTTGAAATTACTATGCCACGCGTCTTGAAAGCCCTGAAGTGGACAGCTATTTCCACAGCAATATTGTTATTGTCGCTCGTCGTGTTTTCAGAACCCATTCTCCGCTTTGTCTTTCACAATCTGCCATTTATGGGAAAGAGTTTTGATAAGGCAGCTTGGTCTTCCGCTCTGAGTTGCAGCAACAATCAAGATTGCTTAGACCAAGAGATGGCTTGCCTTCGGGGCCCGATGTACCGCGATTTGGAGAAGAATCATTTGGTAACAGGAACCCCCAGAGCAACCGTTGTCGAGTTAATTGGCCAGCCTACTATCGTTATCCAAAAAAGCTGCATCGATTACGAACTTGGCTACTGTTCCGGGTTGCAGATTGATGCTGATTTCTTACGCGTCTGCTTCGATAGCAACGAGAAAGTTAATCATGTTTTTCACTGGCAAAGCTAAGCCGCATATCCCTCCGTGCTTTGCGCTCCGGCTGACCTTCACTTCTACGTTGGGCGCTAGCATGAAGTTCACCCACCTTTTAAGCGCCGTCCTGATTCTAATTTCTTCCATAACTCAAACAGTTGCCGCAGAAGATAACTTGCTCACGTGCGGAAAAACTACCGTTAGCCTTTTCAATAGCACGGTTAAAGAGTCGCCTTTCTATGTATTGAAAATTAAAGCTCCTGCTGCGGAATTTCACTACCCGTACTCCATGGATCGAGAATTTTTTGAGCTTAGGTGTGAAACAAGCGCCAGCGGAAAAAAATATGTCTTGTTCAACTGGACGTGCGGCGGAACGGGGTGCAATGAAGCGGGTTTCGGGCTCGTGGATACGGACACTGGAAAGATACGCCTAAAGCCCGGAGGACGCTGGCGGAAAGACGGCAATTGGGGCGAGGCATCGAAAATCCTGGGCCATCCCGTTAAGCCGTTTTCTTGCAAGGAATTCTCAAGAACATCCACGGGCGCTCCTGGAGCCCAAAGTGAACTATGTTTTGTGTCACCACAGGAGCTAGGTTAATGCGTATCCGGCGCGTAGGATGGGTAGAGCAACGCGAAACCCATCATGATTAGCATTCTGTTCGATGGGTTTCGCTATCGCTCTACCCATCGGAACTATGCAGCCCTGAACTCAATCTTTTCAACCGCATCAAGATTAACTGTCTGCCTGGCATGCCAAAGATCATAGTTGTCCTGCATAATCAGCCAGCTTTCTGGTGAGCGGCCCAAAGCTTTTGAAAGTCGGAGCGCCATTTCCGAGCTTACGCCGCTGTTACCTTTTAAAATACGGTTCAGCGTAGAAGGCGAAACGCCAAGTTTCGAGGAAAGTTGCCTACCCGTGATGCCGAACGGTTCCAGATAGACGTCCCGAATGAACTCCCCGGGATGAGGAGGATTGTGCATAGCCATTAGTGATAATCCTCATAATCGAGTACGAAGGCATGACCGTCATGAAATTCAAGCGTGACACGCCAGTTGCCATTTACCCAAACCGACCATCGGTCGTTGTCTGAGCCCGTCAATGAGTGCAGTTTGAAGCCAGGGATTTCCATATCTTCAATAGTGGTTGCAGTGTCCAATGCCACAAGCTGCATCCGTAAGCGTTTTGCATGGTGAGGCTGGATACCTGTTACGGAGCCGGTATCAAAAAATCTTTTAAGACCTTTATGGCGAAACGACTTAATCATTTTTAAAATATAGCATGTTGCGTATAGCGCAACAACATCAATTCCTGATCAGTCGATCATACTCAGCGCGATGGGCTGAATGCAATGAAGCCCAACATTTATGCTAAAGAAAATCGCCCGATGTATCAAGCCTAAGTCTTGATCCGGAATCAACCCAAGCGGCACTGCAAGCGGAACAATAGGTTGCGCCTGACCAGAGAGATTTCAAATTGGAAACTTGTGTGTTCATTTTTTATTCCCCGGTCTGTCCAACATTAATCAATCATGTAGCTTCAATCGGCGCGGACATTTTCATGTCGCGGCCCTTCTAACGTTTGAGTTGCTAAACAATTACTAATAAGTATGTGAAATCTTGGCTATTGGACTAAAGGCCAATAGCCAATACCGCAGGATGTGATTACTTTATCAAATAATTACTAAAGTTGATTCCAGAGCGCAACAGTTGCTGTTCACTAATAACGGCAAAGACCGGTTCTTCATTGATTGCAGCTTCGGTAGTGATACTGTGAAGTCCGCCTTAGGGTCGAATGCGGTTCCTTGGCTAATTTAATTACGTAATTGAATCCAGTTCACCATGATGAGATATGCAAGGGGCGCAACTGCTTATTCAATTGCCCATCCCAACTACTGGTATTTAGAGGACAAAAAGCATGAATAAAAAAAACGCTTTTAAAGATGTCATGACAAGCCTAATTATTGCTACTGGACTGCTCGCTACCTCGACTCCGAGCTATTCGGAAGACATCGGTGAACGAAGTAATGAGCGACAGAAGTCACGGGACACTAAACAGGGTGGCCGCGAGAAAGCGCGCGATGTCAAGGCTGCATGTAAGGAGGGAGACGAGAAGAGCCGTCCGGAATGCCGCCAGGATAAACGGGAGGTCAAGCAGAAGAGCCGGGAGACCGCTCGGGACATCAAGTCGAAATGACGGGCCGATCCCTTCGAGCGTATTCAAATGAGGCCTATCTAGCGGATCGGTCATAGACTGTAAAGAAGCTTCCAATTTTTTCCACTTCCAACGCACATGGCAGTGGGTATTTTAAAAACAATAACACCGCTGATATAGCCGGTTATGTTGGACGCTTTTTACTGGCAAATTTTCTACGCTCTTTGACTGCTTTGAGGTGCACTCATTGCGATTTACAGGGCTAATTTCGACAAAAATCCGACAATATTATTTACTCGAAACACTTGCATCACGAATTCATTTTCAAACCAGGAGTTAATTTTTAACTCTTGTTATACATTCGCAGTTCACTATTAAAATTTAGGAGTTTCCGATGAAATATAAAGACCTAGCCCTTATTTTTACCATTGCCGCTGTTATTCCTCCATCGATAAATATTGCACAAGCACAAGCAGAAGAAACTAGACCCGTCGAGGAGCATAATAAAGCTGTGAAAGAAGCAGGCACAGTTGGAGCAGCGGCTGACGAAGGAAGACAATTAGATATGTTCCGTTTCAGTCTGCGCATGGAGAAATTGGACTTCATCAAGAAAGCGATGAAACTGACCCCAGAACAAGAAAAAAAGTTTCTGGACCAATACTATCTTTATGACACTGAATTGAAAAAATTAAATGACCAACGTCTGGCAATCATCAGTGATTATGCAGCCAAGATTGACAACATCAAGGGTGATGAAGCAGACAAACTGATCAAACGTGTGTTTAATTTCCGTAAAAACCGCACGGCACTGCTTGAAAAGTATTATAGTAAAATCGCAAAAGCAACATCAAAAACCGTAGCTGCACGTTTTGTGCAAGTAGAAAGCATTTTACAAGGTACTAGCGACGTGAAAATTGGTTCTTCACTTCCTTTGATGCCTGAATAACGAATAACCAGCGTCGGGCGTTACTTCTTGCACCGCAATGTCGGGCAACGGTGGAGCCGTTGCCCGACCTACTATTCAATTAAATCGGACGAGATGCCATTGGAAAGGATCGAAAATTTAACACAAGGGCCTAACCGTTTTGTCAGCTCGAACCGGTTCCCGACAGTCTTATTTTAACGGTAGAGAAAATGATAAAAACATTGGCTATTATCAATAAGGTGCCATTTCTATTCAGCTTATTATTGCTGTCAGTTACGTACAACCTTTATGCCGAAGAGACTGTGAGCTCTACGGACTATCAAACCGAAGAATATGTGTACCAAGCCCAAAACCCTTTAACCCCAATTTACAGCATACCATTGAAATATACCTATCATGGTGGCGCTGACAATGGCGGCGTATCGATCGGTAGTTTACAGCCTATCATCCCTGTCTCAATCGGCAACTGGAACATGATTAACCAGTTATCGTTGAATGTTATTAGTACACCGGGCGTAGTGTATGGTATAGCCGAATTGCCGAACCCATATCCAGGCTCAGGGGTAACAGGTCTTGGCGATACGAATTTCACATCGCTTTTTACACCGGCAAATTCCGATAATTTTAGCTGGGGTATTGGACCCACTTTCGTTTTTCCAACCGATACTCTTTTCTCTGATACGGAGGACCGAAGATCGAGAGAACTGGGTAGCGGAAAATTCAGCGTTGGACCTGCTGTCATGTTTGTAACCCAACCAAAACCCTGGACACTGGGCTTTAACATAAAACAAATCTGGTCAGTATTGGGTAACGATAGTCGCCAGGCGGTCAGTCAAATGGTGCTACAGCCCTTTGTGAATTACAACCTGTCCGATGGCTGGTATATGGTTTCTGATATGCATATGATCTCCAACTGGAATCACGATAACAACCAACGGTGGACCGTACCAGTTGGCGGCGGTGTCGGTAAATTATTTACAGTCGGCAAAAATGCTATCAATACCCGGCTGGAAGGCTATTTTAATCCGGTCAGACCGGATCAAAGCGCGGAATGGTCGGCCAACTTTACCTTTCAATTCCTGTTTGCGGACTAATTTCTGCACGCCCCAGAATTATTTCAGGACGTGTCTCATATTTCATCACGAGCGTTTAAGCAAACAAGAGGCCAAGCTATTTGATTTCACATGTGAATTGCGAATACCCTTACAATTGGGCAAGAACTCACACTTGGCATATTCATTAAGCTGTTGTTCACTGGACACGTCGTAAATCATCCGCTAATAAACAGCAATACTTAGCTGCCAAGTGGCTATTTACACAAAAATTCTTATACCGTCATTCCATCAAAAAATGACTTCTGAAAATTTAGCATCTGGCGTTAGGACTTGCATTTTTCTGATTTGATTAAGCTCGACCTGCTTCTTTGACCCATGTCCATGATCGAGATCAATGACCAGAAATTCGCGCTTGTCATCAGTAGTCATCGTATCGATGGCCTTACCTTCGATGATTTGCTGGTCATTGAGCGTCAGTTGGACCTGATAGCCATACATACAGGCGATTTCAAGGTAATCATGTAAATCGCAGGATATTATAGAGTTGTTCATAACGGCCTCCTCAAGTTTTCATCGGCAGGCCACCTTACCTTTAAAAAAGTGCCGCGTCGATGCGTTTGGTCAGCAGTCCGCTTTCATCGCGACTCGCGGCAGCTTGCACATCCGTTGCCTTGGCCCCGGATGTGCTGCTTTCGCCCGAACAGCTCATGCCTTTATTTCCCTGCTGAGCTTATTTTGATTTTTCGTCTTTAAGTTGGATATTGGTTGTGACCGATTTAACGCCTTCGACTTTCTGGGCAACTTCAGCCGCTCTGGTAATTTCATCATGAGTGTCTACGGAGCCGCTTAATTGCACGACGCCTTTAAGTGTCTCAACATTGATTTGAAAGGCACTCAGTTTGTCATCGGCAGCGATGGCCGCTTTTACCTTGGTCGTTATCACGGCATCGTCAATATAATCGCCGGCGCTTTGGCCGCCTCCGGCTGCCACATCAATCCTTTCACCGGATACCGCCGTTCCGTAACCGGCTATTGCTGTTAATGCCAGAGCCAGGAAAAATGCTGAACAAGCTTTGATTGTTTTCATAATTAATTCTCCAGATGAACAATGAAATGATGAGGGTCAATCCGGCCACAATTTATAACCGGGCATTAAATGGCAGGTGCCTTTGAAATTTAGGCCCAGAATCGGCTACGCTCAGTTCGGCACCCAACATAAAGCGCTCCTTTTCTTGTTATTTAATCGGGTTGTTTCCAGATAATAGAGAATTGCCCTTGCTTAAGGCCGGGATAAGAAAACAAAAGGAGATTGTTGCCAAGTCAGGTAATGGCTGCGCTTTCAGATGCGGTTGGTTACTAATTGACTGATGGCATACGCCGTTAGCCACAGGAAATACGCGGATGCTTCACGGGGTCTGCCCCAATAATATTGTTATAGGCTTCCTCGCTGCTGCGATGCTGCCGAGCGAAAAGTTACCCTCAACCGGAACTTGTCCATTCATTCTTCAAGATCCTTCGGCGCTAACAACAGTCGACTATTATCTGCCCGTAGTCATCGGTGTCCCTCCGGCAAACGACTCTAGTTGCCACAAGCCGCAAACATTAACTCAATCCAAACGCATAAAACTCTGTACGCCAGCGTACAGACCGTTAAGGCCGGCAACCCTATTATTTAATTGCAATTGGATGGATAGTTTGGTGCGGGCGGCGAAAACGAAATTCTGCTGAATACGGTGGATATCTCGGCCAAGGCGGGAATGGTCTGTCTGCAAGGCGGCCGATACTACGCACAGATTGGTGCTGCCGCCGGCCTGTGCCACTATGGCACCACTTTAGATAGTGCTGTTCCTAAAAGCCGATCAGCCAACTTCCAAGGGGCTGAAGGTAAAACCAATTCAAGCACACCCCATCCTAAGGCAATGGGATGGACGCCTCCCACCTATCGGCGTGTCCGTTTTTACTAGACCACTACAGTTTTATGAATTATCCAGAAGCACAACTGTCGGACTTTATCGATTTTTTCGGTAGCCAACCGGAGGTGATCAGCAGTGCGCCCGGCCGAGTCAACCTGTTGGGAGAACATACCGATTACAACGACGGCTTTGTGCTGCCTATCGCCATACCGCAACATACTTGGGTTGCGTTGTCCCAAAGCCACGACGAATGGTGCCGGTTTCGTTCAAAAAACATAAATGGACTTGTTCATTATCAAGCGGGTGGCGCTATTCCGCCAGGTTTTGCCGCTTATTTGGCGGGCTGTTTTGAAGTATTGCGGGAAGAATTCGATGCCATCGCTCCCGTGAATCTTCTGGTCAGTTCGGACGTGCCGATGGGCGCCGGCTTGTCCAGCAGCGCAGCGTTGGAGGTGGCGACGTTACGAGGTTTGCGGGAGTTGTTCGATCTTGCCATAGACGACATCGATATTGCCCTTCTGGCTCAGCAGGCGGAAATCCGTTTTGCAGGCGTGCGTTGCGGCATTATGGACCAGATGGCGGCCAGTCTGGCCGATGAGCGACATATGCTGTTCCTGGATACGCGTACACTGGAACGCAGGTTGCTGCCGCTACCGGAACATTGCGAGCTTGTTGTACTGGACAGCGGCGTGCCGCGCAGTCTCGCCGGCAGCGCCTACAACCAGCGACGTGCGGAATGCGAGGAAGCGGCCAACAGACTGGGTATCTCGATGCTTCGCGACCTCGACGATCCGGATTTGACGGACGTTTTGCCGGAACCGCTGAACCGCCGGGCTCGCCATGTTGTCAGTGAAAATCAGCGGGTGCTCAATGCGGTCTCCGGCGTTTCTGCGGACGAGTTCGGCGCGTTGATGAATGCTTCCCACGAAAGTTTGCGCGATGATTTCGAGGTTTCGGTTCCGGCGCTCGATTGTTTGGTGGAACTCCTGCAAGACCATCCGGATATCTATGGCGCCCGCCTTACCGGAGTAGGGTTTGGTGGCGCTTGTGTTGCGCTGGCGCGGACGGGACGGGGAGCGGAAGTTGGAAAAAAGATACTGGCCGCCTACGGTAGCAAGGGCTATCAAGGCCGTGTTTTGGTGTCGGGATCGATGCAAAATCCCTATAAATCCTGATTTTAATCCTGGAGGTAGCTAGATGGCACATTTTCTTAAAGCCATGGAAATCGACGTCCTGGCGCCGATTGCGTATGAGCAATGGACGCGGTTTGAGCAATTGCCTCAATTTATAGAGTCCGTTCATGAAGTTCGTCAGTTGGATGATAGCCATCTGCACTGGCGCGGTACGCTAAGCGGTAAGCCTGTCGAGTCGGACATTGAAATTAACCTGCGGGTAGAGGATTATCTGATCGTCTGGAGAAATCCGGCCGCTCCGGCCAACCATGGGACTCTGCGCTTCGAGGCAATGGGCAATGGCCGTACTCTGCTGACGGTGGAGGTCGAGTATGAGGTCAAGAGTCCTGAAATAAAAGCGGCCGAGGCGCTGGGCATGGTATCGGCTCAAATCGAGGACAGCCTGGAAAGCTTCAAGACCTTTGTCGAGTCCCGCACCAAATCCCATACCGAATACAGACAAAAACCGGATCCGGATTCAGTTAGCCCCGGTTAAACCGTCTCAGTGGAGGATATACCGATGACTAGCAGACATACTTCGCCAGCGTTCCTAAAATCTTTCTGGAATAGCAGGATTCGAGGGAGCCTGCCATATTAATTCTTCAGGCAAACGCTTGGATAGGGTCCACTCCAGTCATCTTGCTCGTCAAGAACCTAAGTTTACTATCCGCAAGGAATAAAACGGATAGTCTGTGATCGAGCCGTTCATCTTCGTAAAATTCATCTGCTCCCAGCAGCCAAATAATCCATCAGTTATGAACGTTAACGTACAGACGTTAAAGCCTTCTGGCCGTATTCTTTAATCATTGATGGCTATTACGGCGGAAAAAATCGATAAACCCGCCGAAAGGATCAAGCATCAGGTTAACAAGAAGAAAAGATGGGCATAGAGTCCGACGTATCAGGCAAAAGGATGACCTGACTACTGAGTTGGAAAGGAATCAGGCGGTAAACAACGGCGGAAAGCGATAAATCGGAAATGGGTTGAATGGCTTTCCAATTTATATCTCGATATGTCATTTTTAATTAATTGGAGGCAATGATGAATATACGTACTTTCACACTAGCGATGGGTGTTATTTATGTTGTTGTCGGGGTGCTGGGATTTATCCCCGCCTTAATGTCAGCTCCGCCGCCGGATGCTCCGGCCATGTCAACGTCATATGGTTATCTGTTGGGAATGTTTCCGGTCAATTCCCTGCACAATATCGTGCATTTGCTTATTGGCGCATGGGGCCTGATGGTCTATAAAGATTTTGACGGTTCCCGTACTTATTGCCGGAGCCTTGCAATTTTATATGGCGTTCTGGCAGTGTTTGGGCTAATTCCCGCTCTGAATACAACTTTCGGTCTTATTCCGCTTTTCGGCCATGACATTTGGTTGCATCTGCTGACAGCGTTAGCAGCGGCTTATTTTGGGTTTGTCGCACCGGTAACGTTGGCAACCGGGCATGCAGGACAGCCTCAGAAGCCACACGGATAAATCAAGCCGGCTTTGATTGTAAAATAGCATCCAATATTTTTCAGCCCGCGTAGGTCCGATTAGCGTAACGTAATCGGGCGCATGTTATTTTAAAGCCCGGTCAGGGCAAGCGCATATGGACATTTTCATTTTTAAATTGATCGGATAAAAAGCACGAAAAAGTTGTAGGGTTCGCTATGCATACCGTTTGTTTTAATCGAGCAAAGGTACGCACTGCGTACTCTGCCTCGCTGACTTTACTTCCTGGTCAACCGCTCGTAATCGGCGCGCGACAGTACATAAACCGGGCTGGCGGAAATCGGGATATCGGCGTTGCCGGAAGAACCGGTCGACAGTTCCCTGACCTGCCCCACCACATCGACCAACACCCACGGCTTTCCGTGATCAAGCTTCAAAGGCCAATTACCGCTGGCCTCATCGGTGCGCCAGACCATCAGGGTTTCGCCGAAATAAGCGGCCTGGATATTGCCGTCCTTGGGATCAACGGCTTTATACGGCAAGCCGTCGATCAGGGCGCTGGCGGTATAAAGCGCCGCCTCGCCGGGCTTGTGGCCCATCGAGTAGTCCCAGATCCGGCCGTAAGCCAAGTCGTATTCGTGACCGATGCAAAAAGCGATGCCCAGATAATCGTTGCGGCTGTTGACCCAAGCGATCATTTTCGCCGCCTGCTCGGCCTGCCAGCGGCGGCCGGTCAAGCCGTGCATGGCCTTGGCGCCGGTTTCGCCCAGCCAGAACGGCAGGCTGTTCTTCCGGCCCAAACTCGCATAAGTCGCCAGCACGCCGCGTTCATCCTCGTTCTCGCCGTTGCCGATCGGGCCGCCGAAACGCGGCTCTTTCTGGGGATAGGCATGCACGTCCCAAGCGTCTTGATAACGGTCCAGGCCCAGTTCCAGCACCTGTTTAAACCACTGATCTTCGCCGGGCCGCACCAGGCTGCCGCCGACATAATGGGCATCGCTGCGCTGCTTGTGTGCCTGCTCGTATTCCCATTTGGCGCGTTGCACCCAGTGCGCGGGCTCGCGCAGCTTTTGCCATTCGGCTTCGTGGCGGATGTCGATCTCATTGGTAGATTTGAAGTATCGGGTAAATGCCATCGCCGAGTTGATGAATTTTTCACCGTCAGCCGGATTGTCATTCAGCCAGACGCTATCGCCCGAGGAATCGGCGAACAAAACCAGTCCGAGTTGCTTCGCCTTTTCCCATTTTGCCCGGTACTGCGGATCAAAGCCCGGATAGCTGCCATAGCTTTGGTAAATCCCCATCCGTTCCAGCCATGAATAATAGCCGCCTTCCTGCTTGAAGCTCTTATCGCCGTCAGCCAGGGCGTAGTAGTCGTTGTTCCATAGCTTTTTCTTGGCCAGCCGCTGCTTTTGCTCGGCGGCTCCCGCCACGACGGTGAAGCCGTCGGCAGGATAGTTCATGATCAACTTGCCGTCAGGCGTATATAAAGAAGTATAAACCGCATAATAGCCGGGCTCGCTGATCTTGCCGAAGTTTGCCTCGACCTGGTCGGGAAATAAGCCGCTTACTTCCTGCGCCGCGACTTCTTTGCCGCCGTAGTCGACCAGACGCAGACGCAGTTTTGCCGAAAAGCGCGGCAATGGCGCAGGCAAAGCGGTTTCTTCGAGAACTGGATGCCAGCGCATATCCACCCGCAATTTAAGCGAATCGCCCGGATGCGGCAGGTTGGCCGGTGCATCGACAAAGACCAAAGGCCGCAATTTGGCCGCGATGCCGTTAAGCCCCAGATCGGCATCGGGATCGGCCAGTTGCGTGTTGATCGACTTCAGCGGCTTGCCGGCCGGGTCGGTGAATAAGCCGGCAAAATAAAACCGTTGGTTTTGGTCGTGCTGCATGACCAGCTTCACCAGCAGGCTATGCCATCCCGGCGACAGTTCCAGCGCCGCGAACTGCGGCGCTTCGGTCTTGGTCGATAATGCGGTAGCGACCAGCCCTTCGGTGGTCAGACCCTTTAGCAGCTTTTTTACCTGCTCGCCAGCCGATGTCGAGAACCCGGACGGCGGCTTCGGGTCATCGGCCAATTTTAAGGCTTGCCCATCCAGCCAGCCGAAAGTCTTAATGCCGGATTGTTTCAGGTGCAGCAGCGCCTGGGTGGGCTGATCGACATGCAGATAGAGCTGGGCATAGCCGCTGCCGCGCGACCAGCCGTAGGAATGTTGAGTCTTTGCCTCAATATCTGCGACACCATCGGCTTGCGTCGATGCGGCACGCCAAGTCCGCATTTCCCCGCCCATCATTTGCAGACTGAGATAAGGCTGGTCGGGATTCGGGCGCAACACGGTTTCGCTATCCATCCCGAAAACCGAAACGCCGGATAAGCCGTCCTGCAAACCGCCCACCAGCCAGGCCTCAGGGATGCCCTTCTTAAGCGGCTTGGGCGCATCCGATGAAATTATAAGCGGCGTAGGCATCCTGCCGATTTTGCCGGGGTCGGCGAGAAATCCGGCTACGGCCTGTTCACTATTAGGCTGGGCTAATACACCTAATAAAGTGTAATGATCGTCAGTCATTAGCGCGGCAGGCAGTTCGGAAATATTCAAGCTGCGGGCCAACGCTTCAGCTTCCGGCCCTATCAGATAGGAAACCGACAGCTTGTCATAATTGGGCCGCGCGGCATCCGAAGCCAAACCTTGAAACAGGACTTCACCTTTATCGCCTTTACCGTCGAGCACAATCAGGCGCCTGTTTGCATCAGGTATTGTTTTGGTCAGTGCCATAAAGCGGTTCCTGGCCTGAGCCTGGTCGGCATTCATCCAGTCACCGAGCGGTTTTTCCAATTGCAGCAGAAAGGCATCGAAAACTTTGGCGCCGTCCGCCTTGCCGGTATTGCTGATTTCCAGCCAGCGATCGCCCGGCAGCACGGTGACGGTCGAAGCGGCTTGCAGCCATTGATATTCCCAAGGCGTGGTATTGGTCAGGTCAAAATTGCCGCGCGCCGCCAGTTCATCCGGCTTTGCCCCGGCCTTGACCGTGAAATTCTGGCTGACCTGGGTAACCTCGCCGCCGCTTTTGTAGCGGGCGTAAAAACGGTACTGTCCGGGTGCAAGCGCCGGATTAAGCTCGAACCGGAAATTGGCGCCCCAGTTTCCAAAACCGGGATGAAAAACCTGAACTTCGTCCTTTTCGATCAACACAGACGCGGCGCCCAAACCGGCGGCGGCTGTACCAAGCTGGAATTGCAAGGCAGGATCTTTTTCCGTTGCGGCAAATGCGGGCGCATTGCCCAAATCCAGCAGCACCAGCGGTTTGTCCTTCGTGCCGCTGACCGGCAGAGCCGACAATGGCGGGGCGAGCAGGAAAGCATCAAAAACCTTGGCGTCATGGCCGGCGCCGTTATTGCGCACCTCGATCACGGCATCGTCGGCCTTAAGGTTTACCGGCAGCTCGCCCGCTATCCAGGCATAATCCCAGCCCTTGGGCTTCATGGTCAGTGTGGCACGTTGCTCCAGCTTGGAGGGATCGGACCCTGCCCAGACTTCAAAAGATTGAACGCAGACATTGGGATCTCCGCCCTGCCGCCAGCGTGCCCAAAAGGTATAAGGCTTGGCCGGAAAGCCGGGTTTGACCTTGAAGCGGAAGCTGACTTTCCAACTGCCGAAGCCGGGATGCAAGGAATTGATTTCATCTTTATCAGTCTGAATCGATGCGTCGCCTTCATGGCCTGATACGTCCCCGGTAAATACCTGTAGGGTTTTATTATCAACGTCCACCGACGGCGGCGCGCTGCCCAGATCAAGCAGCAACACAGGCCGCTCGACTGTGCTCTGTACGGGTAATCCGGACAGGTTATCGGCATTGGCAATGGTCGTTCCGATCAGCGCAACCAGCACCGTCCGTAATGCAAAAATCAATAGGGTCATTGGCTTCATGGCTGTGAAAGTTTGGGTTGGAATAAAATGATGAGCTTGCGACATGGTGTATAATAGCGAGAATCAAGCCGGGCTAGCCGACAAATGTATCCGATATATTTAGGTGTTTCGATGCCGGAAAACGGCTCTCCTTGCGGCCCGGCATCATGGATGGATTATTGATGAAAGGATCACTTTTAACAATTACCCCCGGAGATCCATGAAGGAGTCCATTGCCAACTTTGTTCTGGATATTTTCAGAAAACCCGATTGGTCGAAACTTTACTCGAGGCTTGCGCCGAAACCTAGCTTGAATAAAGGCGAAGGACGGTTGGGGTCTCTTTTTGACCGGATAAAGTTCCAAAATATTTTATCGTTAAAATCCCTGATTGTTCTCGGCTTTGTTATTGCCGTCATCCCGCTTTTTTTGGCCGTCATGTATGCCGCTTTCGGCATGCGCGAAACTTCGGCATTAGGCAGAACCATTAATTCTCAGGTCTTCGAACAAACCAAGGCCATCCGCCTGGTGTTGCAGAAGACCGCCGATATTGAGCGGAAAGCCAGACTGTTCGTGCTGCTGTCCGATCCGGCCGTACGTCAGCCTTATGAACAACAGTCTTATGAAAGTACGCGGGCGTCATTCAAACAAGCCTTGAGTTCGCTGCTAAAACTGCATCTGGAAAACAAAATCGCACTGTTGGTCAATGAATTATCGGAAAAGGAAGATCTGATTTACCAACAGATTATCGGCTCGGCCAGTGAAGATACGCTTAAATTACCGGTTGATGAAGCGTTCCAGGGGCTGCGCGAATCTTCCGCCGGCCTTTCGCGTGAATTCGAGAGCTACGTTGATCATGAATTCAACGAATTACGCAGCCAGTCGGAATCCCTTGAACAGGGGCTATTAACCAAGGCTGCGGTTTTGTTGGCCATCTCGTTTATCTTCATCGCGATACTGCTGGCCATACTCTCGCGTTCAATGCGGCAATTGGATACTTCCATCCGCCGTCTCGGCTCGGGGGAACTTGACCAACCGATTGATGTGACCGGCCCTTCGGACCTGCGCTATCTGGGCGAGCGTCTTGAATGGCTGCGCACGCATTTGATGGAACTGGAAGTTTCGAAACAGCAGTTCATGCACAACGTGGCCCGCGAGATCGACCAGCCGCTGGAGGCTATCCGCGAAGCAGCGGAACGCCTCGTTAATGCCGCGAATGAGGAGCCAAACAATGCGACACATGAGGTCGCACAACTCCTCGTCAGCAATGTCGACAAGCTAAAAACCGTATCCGGGGAATTGGTTCGTTACAGTCAAATCAATACGAAGCCGGAAACGAACCGCAAGCAAGCCGTCAATATGAAATATCTGCTTGAGTCGGTCATCGAGGACTTTCAAACCCGTCTACAGGCTAAATCGATCAGCTTGAAAAAGCTGGTCAGGCCGGTCGACATTTCCGGAAACCATGATCAGTTGCGAAGCATTATCGAGCAATTAATGCTGAACGCTGTGAAATATTCGCCAACGGGCGGTGAAATACGCATCATGCTTCGCGATTCCGGTTCGCAGCTGGAGCTGGAAGTGGAAGACGAAGGACCCGGCATTGAAGCCGATGAACGATCGCATGTGTTCGAGCCTTTCTTCCGCGGCAAGGCTGCCCAAGGCGAGGATGGTGTCGAAGGCCCTGGCTTGGGGCTTGCCATCGTCAAAGAATATGTCACTAACCATCAAGGCAAAGTCGATATTATTGACTCAAGACAAGATCAAAATGGCGCGCGTATCCGCGTGCAAATACCGCTAACCGGAAAAGCCTAAAATAGGGAATCAAACTATCTATGCAATCATTACTTTCTATCCGAAATATAAGTTTAGCACTAAGCCTCTTGCTGCTACTAAGCGGATGCGCCGAGTTCAAATCCGGTTGGAACGGGTATTCTGATCCTTACTATAGCGATCCTTATGCACAGTCCGACTTCGATGAACTGCTGGCTTTCGGAGCCAACATGGCCAAAATTTCACCCTCTGCGCGCGCCGATGTCTGTCATACTTTGTTAAAACGCCAAAAAAATCCTCCAGGGCCAGGGATACACTTGCACATGATGGTAGGCCGCCTGCTTTCCGATACCTGCGGCGATATTAACAAGATCCTGAGCGGAGTCAACGCTATCCCGGCCGGAAGCATACCCGACGAACGGATGCAGCGGTTTGTCGCTCTTCATACAGAAGCCTTAAAACGGTTACAGAACGTATCCAGAAAAGTCGGCACACTGGAACGTAAACAAAAATCGGTCCAGTCGGTACTGGATTCGAAAGATACCAACGAATCAAAGGATACGGCCGGATCGAAAAAAGATGAAACTCGCCTGCTGCGGGAAAAACTGGAAGCCATCAGATCCATGGAAAAACACCTGGACGAGAACAGCGACGCAAATTAGCACCTATGTTTCGCTTCCGTTTGGCGGTTGTCATCGTCGTTTCGTTCTGTTTTGTGCTGTTTTTAGGAATTGCGCTCTATTGGAGCTCAAATCAGGTTGACCGGTATTTCCAGCGCAGCCAGATGGCCTATGAGGCTTTCGATCATTATGAGCGTTTGTCCCAAGAAGCTTATCGCCATTTCAAACAGCGTATGGATAGATTGATCACAACCAGTCCGACTGCCGAAGCCGGTGTTGAATCGTCCAAACATCGCCTCTACGAAGCCATGCAGAACCTTAGAAACACTGCGGTGAAGACACCGGCTTCGGCAGACTCTACTGAATATGGAGCTGATAAACCTGCCGAATTGGAGAGAGTCGCCCATTTCACTGCCTTTCTGGATGCCAGCGAATACCGCTTCGATGAAGTGGAACGCTTGCGCCAACAAGGCAAGTACGACATGGCAGTGCAGGCGTTATCAAAATTTTCGGAAGAAGAAATCGACGGAAAATTCCAGCCGCTGATTGATGCCGCCATCAACGCTGAACGCGAAAATGCCGGAAAAGCCAAGCAAGAACTGGAGGATTGGCTCGCCCAGTCGCGCTGGATCGCGATCCTGGCCTCATTGGCTGCGGCGATATTCAGCCTTGCGTCCGGGGCATTTCTGCTGCGCGGCGTTAGAAAGCCTATCGAAGCGCTGATGAAAGGCACCAGCGAAATAGCCTCCGGTAATCTCGATTACCGTATTGCCCTGAATAGCCGCGATGAATTCGGCTATCTCGCCAGTCATTTCAATCAAATGGCGCAGGAACTGGAACTTCAGCAAAACAAGTTGCGCGAAGGCCGCGCCGTGCTGGAGAAAAGAGTGGCCGAACGGACTTTTGAGCTTCATCATTTAAATGAAGAATTAAAGCGTATGGACAATGAGCGCCGGGAGTTTTTAGCCGACATCAGCCACGAGCTGCGCACTCCGATCACCGTTATCCGCGGTGAAGCGGAAGTCACCCTGCGGGGCCGGGATAGGGATGCCGAAGAGTATAAGGATGCTTTGCATCGCATCGTCGAACTGTCGATGCAATTGGGCAAATACGTCCAGGATCTATTGTTTATAGCTCGCGCGGAAACCGCCAACTTGCAATTCGATTGGGATAACCTGGATTTGGCCGAACTGATGGCGGGAGCCGTCGAGAACTTTCAAGTGATGGCCGAGGAAAATTCAATGACGGTCTCCCTGGATGCGCCGACCGAACCAGTATGGGTGCGCGGCGATAAACAGCGGCTTCGGCAGCTGCTGTTCATCCTTGGCGACAATGCCTGCCGATACTCGAAACCCGGAGGACACATTGCAGTTGCCTTACGGATAGACGGGGATATGGCCATTTTCAGCCTTAGCGATCAAGGCATAGGCATACCCGCACAGGATTTGGAGCGGATTTTCGACCGCCATTTCCGCAGCCAAAATGCGCTAGCTTCGCGAGACGATGGAAAGGGCTTGGGCTTGCCGATGGCCAGAGCGATTGCAAAGGCGCACGGAGGAAGCATCAGCGTAACCAGCATTGAAAACTCAGGCTCGACATTCTCCGTGATGCTTCCGCTGATTATCACGAAACAGGATGACGAGATAAATGAACAATAACTTAAATAGAATAATCTAATGGATACCGGTTACATGCGAGTTCTGCTAGTAGAAGACGATCAACGCATTGTCGATTTTGTTCAACGGGGGCTGAAAGCCGAAGGCTATGCCGTGGAGGTTGCGCATAGCGGCAAAGAGGCTGTCGCGCTAGGTAGCGAAGGCCAGTTTCAGGTCATCATTCTGGACTTGGGCTTGCCTGATTTCAACGGCCGACAGGTTTGCGAGCGCTTGCGCAGCAATGGCATCACGACTCCGATTCTGATGCTCACGGCCAGAGATGCCGTACAGGACAAGGTGACTGGCCTACGCTCAGGCGCCGATGACTACATGACCAAGCCTTTCGCATTTGAGGAACTGCTGGCCCGAATCGAAGTGCTGATGCGCCGCCGCAGCGGCGAGATCAAATTGGAATCCAAAGAGTTGAGGATAGCCGACCTGTTATTGAATGGAGAAACCCATGAAGTCAGGCGCGGGGAAACGCTGATCGACTTGACGCCGAAGGAATTTGCCTTACTGGAATGTTTTATGCGCATGCCCGGCAAGGTATTGAGCCGGACCCGAATTTTAGAACAAGTATGGGGCTACAGCGCCGACCCATTGACTAATGTTGTCGATGTTTATATTCGCCAATTGAGGCGAAAAATCGATGACGATTACGAACTAAAACTCTTAAAAACCGTCCGTGGTTTCGGCTACAAAATGGATACATCCCAGTAGGGTTGAAACTCTGTCGCGCTTTACCTATCCAGCAAGCATCCAAGTTTTTAGGCCATCCGGAAACCATAAAGAATACGCTATCATGCGGGGCGCCAAGCACGGGTTGGTAGCTATTTTTTACAGTCTCGACATCACATAAAAAACATGGTCGCCAATATGCCTGACGATCGCACCTTTGTACTTAGGCTTAGTACCGGTGTTCCAACTGTCTGAGTTCTGCACGATGGAATCCTTACTGTGTATCACTGATTTGGCTAATGCCTTGTAATGGGACCTTAAATTGCGTGGAGGGGTTAACCGGGTCACACCGCTTAGCTTGCATATGGTCTTGCCGGTACGCTTGGCTCGATTGACTGTAGCCTGCCCGACTGCTATAGCGCCTTCGATAGACTCACCTCTCGATTCCGCGAACATGATCTTGGCCAGACAGCCTTCTTCGCTCGGCGGCGTTGATACGGGTAACAGCAATGCTATTGTTAGAAAAAGATTAGTCATAGCTTAACTCCTCTGTGTTAGCACTTTATTAATCACATGCCAAACCGATTAATAGCCGGTTTGCTCAAGTATTTTCAGGCTAATGGAGATGCTAGACTTATTAGGGTAAAAGCAAAATAGGTGCGATTGCTTAGAAAGAACATGAGCGTTAAAAACGGTACTAGACTGTGAAAGCATTATCCAAATCAGGCTGAAAGGATTATTTACCACAGAGAACACAAACGACTGCACGGGCAGATATTGCAGGAGCAAATATCTGTCCGTGCAGTCGTCAGTGTCCCCTCCGTGCTTAATCTTGTATTTTTCTTAAACCGAAGACTTTCACAATCTCGATCGTAAGCCCGCCCGCTCTTTCGAAAAATCCGTCGTTCAAATCTCTACTCCTGTCGCTAGATGAGAATGCCAACGCACAGGCTTATAGAGATAAAAACATTCTTAATCCTGTAATGCTTAGCGCGCCGAGTCAGGATTAATCCAGCCTTGTCTGGCGAAATAATCAGCAAGCTTATCCGAGATTTTGTCGGCCATTTTTTTCGCCTGCTGTGCTGAGGAAGACCGGTAAGACTTGGCTCCGCTTATCGCGACGCTCGATCCAACAACCGGCCCTGTTTCCGCACCAGCAGCGGCGCCTGCGGGTCCCAGAACGGCAGCACCGGGCATCTTGCAGCTGTCGGCATGAGTTTAAAAGCCATCAATTCCGTATAGCCTGCTGGCGCCGGAGCCAATAACTGTACTTCAGTATCTATCTTCAACAGCACCGTTAATAACGATACGCTATGTTTAGGGGATGCCGCAGGATGTGTACTTTACTCACGACGGATAAAAATCCATTCATACCGGGCGATTACGGATCCCGCGAATTGATAGATGACAATGTATCTCGCTTGGATTCCGGCCCCCGGCAAAGTTCGGCATTAAGGCATCGCACCTAAACCGCATCTAAATTCTATAAGGAATTAGAAATTCGATTTGCAATGGCAGATTAATGTCAGCCGATAGCGGACGCTGACCTTTATGTTCCGCTAAAAGAAATAATGCGCACCCAAGCCGAAATATTCCACTCTTTCCCTGTAAAACTGCCCGCTAGGAGAGAAACCGTTATAGTATTCCGCCATAATCTGAAGCCTTCGGCCTAATACCGACAGGTTGTCGAATTCGACCCCTGCCCTGGCTGATACATCGTAATTCCAGTCATTTTCTTCATGATTTTTAACATCAGCGGCAACGACTGGCCGCATCGATGCCAACTCCATGCGCCAAGGGCTTCGAAATTCTAACCCGTATTGAACCGACCATATCTTAAGCTCCGAAGGTTCTCTATGGAACAGGCCTCCGCCGCCGCCATATAAGCGAATGCCATAGGGAAACTCATAAGAGAGTCTCAAATCTACACCTTCGTAACTGAGGTTTATACGTTCGAATTTAGTGTCTAGCTGACGCAACAGAAACTCGTCGCCAAGGTGAGAGCTCTGGTGGAAAAGGCGGCCAAAGGCCGAAAATTGACCGGCACGTACGCTTGAATAGATTGATCCAATAAAATCGGTATTGACCAGATCGGTGGATGAAGCATTCAAGTTGAAGTCGCTAAAGACACCGGCTTGCAGCCCCGCTTCCCACTGCGCGGAGCTACCGCCGAAGTTACTGCGATAAAATGGTATTGTTTCGCCAAAACTAACGGAACCTATGTCCCTGCCATCAAAATTGCTGCTTTGGTAATTGCGGTAGGCGATCGAAAAACGAGCCCAACGCGGATCGGCTAATAATGGTTTGAATAAGTGGCCTGAAGGCAGAAGCCCTGTTGGCAGAACGATGGATTCATTCAGCGATAACGCCTCATCAGCAGGCACTTGGGCAGACTTTGTGGATTGTTCCGTTAGTTGCACGCCGGTGACTTCCGATGTTTTTACCGCAGTGACTCCCGGAATCTCAGATACTAGCTGTATCGCCTTGGCTCTGTCGCCGGCTTTCAGATCGCCTGCCGGCAATGTAATTACGCCATTCCGTACCACTAACGAGCGCATATCCAGATTTAAACTCTGCTTTAATACGCCCGCAGCGTAGCCGGCAATGTAGGTATCATCCGCTGCTGTCGCATGAACGATGGATGCGGGCAACAGCATAACAACGCCCAGAACTCCCACAAAGCGTAGATAACACATTGTTATTGACTCAGTTGTACAACCAACTCGCTCTGCACTCCTTTTACACCTCTTTGGGTATTAGCCACTTCGATGGCTCGAGCAATGTCCGGCTCTTCATTCACGGTGCCGCGCAAGGTCACCACGCCATTGACTGTGGTTACCTCGATTTGAGCGCCGCTCAGTAGCGGGTCGGTCAAGATTGCCGACTTAATTTTGGTAGTAATCGCCGCGTCGTCGGCAGCGTCCCCGGCCGCCCGAGTGGTATCGGTTACCGATTCCTTGGCGGCATCGATTTCCTTTTCCGCCTGGTCTTTGGCTTGGTCGATCTTTTGCTCGGCCGTATCGGCAGCGCGCTCGACTTGCTGCTCGGCCTTATCGGTCGAGCCTTGTTGATCGCATCCGACCAACAAGGCCATAACGGATAAACACATCATAGCCAGAACGTTACGGAGAAACTTTTGTTGTCGACACACATGGAATATTTTCATAGCTGATTCCTTACAATGATGTAGAGAATACGCCCCATGACAGAATGGCATTGTCGATAGTGAAAAACGCCAGACAGCTCTGTCCGGATCAAGCGCGATGAACTGAAAACTCGGGACAATGGTAATCACAAGATCAAGCGTGGTCTGTTCGGTAGCGTACATAAGGCAGGATCTGCCTGAGAGAGCTTAGGATCGGCGGCCGGGCATAAAAAACCCGCCGGGCGGCGGGTTTCGGTATCGTTTTCTGCAAAGCCTCGGCCGGGTTGGCCTTACAGCTTGCTCAGTATTCGATCCAGATCAGCTCAACACGGCGGTTCTGGGCCCTGCCCTCTTCGGTGCGATTGTCTGCGATCGGCTGGGTTTCGCCATAGCCTTTGGCAATCAGACGGTTGCTGACGCCTTTCG